>Ga0228710_1000804_pt1 | contig 43522 bp, 33 predicted proteins | sample MedpolnodulmetaG_FD_177995 | JGI IMG/M metagenome (GOLD analysis project Ga0228710, IMG submission 177995) | Root nodule microbial communities from Medicago polymorpha collected in Santa Monica, California, United States - pink nodules | ecosystem: Host-associated > Plants > Roots > Nodule... | reverse complement strand
ATAATAATAATAATAATAATAATAATAATAATAATAATAATAATAATAATAATAATAATAATAATAATAATAATAATAATAATAATAATAATAATATGAATACTTAATATAAAAATACAAGATCCCATGTCATTAAATAAATCATATATGGTACCTGAATAGATAGTCAAGAACAAATATTTCCACAATCATGCAACCCAACTTTGTGACATTTCTTTCATAATCCTCTTCAGTAGGTGTATTAACCTTTATAGGTTGATACTCTATACCAACAATGCTATTAAATAGGGATGGAACATCACCAACCAACCCAAACCTATTTTCCTCAATTCTGACAAACTTAGTCGTAGTATTGTTAGCATTTATTGATTTATAACCATTGTATAATATCTCCATTAGCAAAGGAGATGTCCAAGCACCATCTACAAAAAAGTGCTCGACCAAGGCTTCCTTAATTACATCTTGTTCTTCCCAAAACATTCCGTCCTTTGAAATTTGGTCACTTTTTTTCATGAAAGTACAGAATCTGCAAATATTGAAAAATCATATTAGTTAATTAGCAAACAAAAATTTGAGGGAGAGTTTGACACCCGTGTTTTTTGTTGAATAACAAAACATGGGTTTCAAAATTTCATTTCTCATAAATTAAGAGTATCACATTTAAATTCACAACATTTGTACAACATAGATTCCTACAAAAGCATCAAATACAAACTTAGACTACTACATAGTTTGTACAACATTTGTACTGTTGAAACTGATTTACTTAGCTATATTGTTCCTATCATGTAGTTAATTATTCCTATTTCTTAAGAAGTGCTAGTGGAATTGACTTATAGTCCTTCCACATTTCACATTTTAGTTAGTGGAGTCATTTTATTGTGGTTTTCATCTCTCTGTAAGGACATATTTGTGTCAATTATTAGGTATTTAGAGCTCAACCTGGGGAAAGTATGTTGATCTATTTGAAATCAGGGTATCATCATATTCGAACGAAAGAGGGTGATATTCGCAAGACTAAATTTTGAACTCATGAAGGCCATTATCATCATCTTCTAATAGTACTTGATCTGTTGAGAACCAATGTCCTGAGGGTGAATGCAATGAAGTGTTGTTTCGGCATGACTCAGTTGGAATAACAAGATTTAAATTAATCTTTGTTGATCCTGTGAAAATTAAAGTAATACAAGAGTGGGCTTGTCCCAATGATCCTAAAGGGTTATGTGGGTTTCTCGGTTTATCCGGGTATTATGGGAGATTGGTGTAGGGGTATGGTTTGATTCAATGGCGGAGGGCCTTTAGGGCCAAGGTGGGCCACCACACCACCCAAAAAAATTATATGAAAAATTATTAAAATATCTTTGATTTTTAACTAAAATTACTTTGCAGTCGACCCTCTTCTCCATCTCAGTATGTTTTATTATCACACTTTCAAATCAATTGAAATGTATAGATAATTATCTTGAATTGTTATGGTATAAAATTTAAATTTTTGATAATCAATCTTGTGTTTAATGTTTATTATAACATAAATTTTGTGTATATATTATACTTTATTTTTGTGGTCCACCCAAAAAAAAATTCTGGCTCCGCTGCTGGTTTGATTGATAGGCATCTGACACAAATGTTTGATAATCAATCTTGTGTTTAATGCTTCAATTGAAGTGAAGAAGCTCTCAAGTCTTACGAGACTTTGAGATGGAAGATGGATGAATTACCATTAATAACTACGCCTAATTTTAACTAGCCCTTTGAGATAGAAACTAACGCATCAGGATCGGATTGAGTGCAATGTTGATGCAAGAGGGGCATATTAAAGCATGTGTATGAGAGGGAATTGATGGCGATTGTTGTGGAAGTACAAAAGTGAAGGAATTACTCGTTGAGGAGCTATTTTTATCATACGCACCGACCATATAAGTCCAAAGTATTTGCTGGAAAAGAGATTGTTGAATGGCGAACAACATAAAGTGGGTGGCAAAGTTGTTAGGGTATGACTTTGAAATCTGATCTTAAAATAATTAGTTCCTTTCCAACTTATGTCTAATTAACTAAGACATTGCTTCAAAAACAAAACAAAACAAAAAATTAAATCAACTATGACATGCTAAACATATAATTACAAATGTTCATAATATTTAGGCTCAATAGCAGTTTTGGCCCCCAAAGTATTAGAAAGTTGCGATTTTGACCCATTAACAAAATAAAATACAAACCAGCCCCCCTAAGTACTGTTCGTTTTGCAGTTTTGGCCCCTCGGACCATTTTTGACTTAGTCAATGCACACATGGCAGTGAGTAAGATGCCACGTGTGCATTTTTTTAAAAATAAATACAAATGCCATGTGTGTATTTTGAAGTTGGTAGTGCGGTGGTTGTTGTTGATTGTGTTGTGGTGGTGGTTGGAGGGAGGGGGTGGTGGTGCAGTGGAGGAATTGGGAGAGGAGGTGGGGGAGAATGCAGAAGAAGAGGAAGCTCACGTGCTTCAGTTTTTCATTCCCTTTTTTTGCATTTTACAAATACACGTGGCATTTGTATTTATTTTTCAGAAAAAACGCACACGTGGCATCTTACTCACTGCCATGTGTGCATTGACTAAGTCAAAATTGGCTCGAGGGGTCAAAACTACAAAAAGGGTCATACTTAGGGAGCTGGTTTGTATTTTATTTTGTTAAGGGGTCAAAATCGCAATTTTCTGATGCTTAGGTGGTCAAAACTGCTATTAAGCCTAATATTTATTGTTTTTCGCTTACGGGGAACTAATGACGAGATTGTTACTCATTCCACTATATATTAGTAAAATTCAAATTCTAAACCATATACATATATTAACTTAACAATATCATGTATGTTTGTCACTCTTTTGTCAACTCCATAACAATAAATAAAATATCATTTTCAACTTACACGTAGAAAAAAAGTAAAAAATACCTTGACCACTTATTTTTATCTTGAATCAGGCTCTTCACATTTTCTTTTGTGTTCTCAATAAATCTAGAACAAATGTTGTCCAAAATAAGCGTATACGTCAAATAAAGCTCAGTTCGATACTTCTTTACAACGAGAGGTGGAAAGACATTTCTCTGTGCATTAAAAACAATTATACAATGAGTTGCATGGAATTCAGTGACACCCAATGCCTTTTATTGGTCAGTATACTTAGTAATATGGTAAAAAATTTATGAGTATATTGACCAACAACAATAGAATGAGATTGAGATTTCTAATGCATACATAACGAATTACCCAAACATCTGAACCTGCAATTCTACTTTAACATTACCCTCAGCGTCAAGAAAACCTTTTTCACAGGCACACTCAAGATGAAAATCATACCCTGGGTGAAACTTACAAACTGAGTGGAATCGATCTGAATAAACTCAGATGAAATAGTTAGTAGTAGTAAAAAAATAATTAAATAATAATAACTTTATATGAAAACCTACCATGACATTTAGTTAGCCGGTAGTCAATGGGGTGAATTATCGCTACTATTTTCAGTGCATAAAAGTTCAACATTGGAATGCTGTCTTTGTCAACAAATAACCGAAATTGGAACCGATTTTCCCTCCGACAAACTATGAAATTCCTGCATTGGCATATCAATCTTTACTATATCTTTACAATTATATATTATTCACTCTTGAATATATAAAATAGAAAATTAAGAAAGTTGCATACCATTTACACTCTCCAATTCCAATGACGAAAGAATGGCGATGTCGAGAAATCGGCTTTAGTGTAAACAATTGTTTTGTATATAGGTTTGACGCATCATTACCATCTTCAACAATGTCACGGGATTCCAAATTTTTCCGAATTTCGTTACAAAAATCTGAGAGAGAGAGAGAGAGGACAATAAGTATGAATATCAAAAGGAGATTTTGTTGCTATGTTTAAAGAGATGCTTACATTTTTCTTCGTCCGTCTCCATCTTTCTTTCAAAATCAAAAAATTGTATGAAATTTTCTCCTGTAGAAACAAAACCCTATCTTATACCACCAATACAATACACATAAACACTATAACATGAAATTGATTAATAGAGATTATAATACCTATCTGTGTTGCTGCGTTGTCGCTGCTTCTCTCTCTACTCTTGCGATCAGATTTGCTAAAAAAAAACCTAGAATTAGGGTTTAAGTGGATTTATTTATTTGTTTTATAATTTGGAGTGGGCTATTATTGACTTCATCTTTTTGTTAGTAAGTGCAGATAGCTTCTACTTTTTTCTATTGCTTTTCTCACCCTCCTTTCTTCAGAAACTGGTGGTATTTCTTTTGTTTCAGAGGTGTTTTATTTTATTTTATTTTGATTGTCTATTGTTTCTTTAAATATATGGTTATCGTGCACTATTTAGGGTAACTCGCTGTAACTTGCTTAGGTAAGTAAAGTGAATCGTTCATGTCTAATGTTTTCCCTTTTCCTGGGTTTGAAGGTAATAGAAGCAGCTCACCCTTGTCTATTCCAAGAGAAGAGCACTGTAGTAGGTATGTGTTTGAACTTTTAGACTCATTTAGGATTGTTTCCCAAAAAAATATACTTCCATTGTTTTATATTCTTTAATATGCTCAACCAGAGGTTAAGTCATAATGTCAAAGCCATGTTAATGTTTGCAACATCTTCTTCAGTAACCTGCTTCGCACACCGGATATCTATCTAAGTGATGCATACCAATCAGCTGCTGCTAGAAAATAAGCAGAGTTGAGAATCAAAATGGTAAATGAAGAAAATTCTCATATTTTCAGTATTTTTATTAGTAGAAAACTTAAGATCTTTGTTTTGTATAAAACTACATTGGCTTGACTATGTGTATTGTGGAAAGGCTGTGAATTGAAGAGGCAGAACACTGCATCTGGTAATGATGCACCTATTTTTTCACATTTTCTGCCCTATCTTATGACCTCTTTTTTTTTCTTTCACATTTTAAGATGCTAGGAAAAATTTTATGCTTTATTTTTTGTTGTTTTGGTAAATATCTACTAACAATATATGAAAGTTGAAGTATAGCAAAATTTCATAATCGTCCTCTTTAAAACTCATGATCTCCTTAATTTTAGGTGCATAATGGTCATTTTGCAAAATTTAATTTAATTTTTTTTTTAAAAATTAATTATGGATAATGATCATCACAATGTAACAAATTGTCAGGGATAACTATGAAATTAATTAATTTGTTAAAAAAATTACGGATAATGGTCACAAGTCTAACAAATATTTGATTGATAACTATAGAATCAATCAATTTTTATTTTTATTTTTTTTCAATTCACTCTCTGCTAGGGTTCCGAACCTAGTATGAGCGCCGTTTCAATTATTTCTTTGTTCCAGCCCATTGACTACTAATTCATATTATCATCTATTTGGACAACTAAATTGTCACGTTTTGGAGGCATGTTCTTGGATTTATTTGGTGTAGTGGAAACGTGATTCAATTGCCTTCTTGATCTTCAATTTTGGTTTTGGAGAGTACTGTGCCGTTTTGATCTCCTTCCGGAATCATCATCACAGTGTTCTTCTCTTTTCCATTTTTTGGTCTTCATCCAATCGGTGGACTTCTCTTTTGTTTTTGGTGCCAAATTACCTTTGCTCCAATTGAATTTTGTTTTGGTGAGATTCCATTGCAAAAATAAATTGGAAAAATACAAGTGCGCTACCAAAGCCTTGGCCATGGCCTTTGATTGGCAGGCCGAGCTGGCCTCACAAGTGAACAAAATTGTTGTGAATCATTCAATTGCAGCGATGGCTCATCCTCCTCCCAAACCGGCGCACAACATTTCTTTCATGCAAGCATTGACTGCATCATCAAATATGATTTCCAGTAACGATAATTTGCCACAGCCTTTAATCCGCGGTGAATCCGTAAGCATCCATATTTCACAAGCAATATACGAAAAGGGTATGGCAGTTTGCAAGCGTAACCTACGTGGTCGACTGGTTCTGAACAAGGGTGACAAACCCTACACTGCAAAAGACATCCATTCGAAGCTTCAAAACCAGTGGAAAATGATGGGAGCATGGTCCATGACGCCCTTAGGGAGGGGTTTCTATGAATTCTTTTTTGCCTCTAAGGATGATATGCGCATGGTATGGGCGAAGGGGACGGTAAATCTGAAGCCAGGTGTTCTCCGACTTTTTGAATGGACCAAAGATTTCAATATGCACAAACAACGTAACGCTCATGCCCAAGTGTGGATTCGACTTTTGGAATTGCCACAGGAGTATTGGATGGATAGGACGCTCCGGGAAATTGCTAGTGTTGTGGGCACTCCACTCCTCATTGATAATGCGACTTCCAAGCGCATCTTTGGTCACTATGCACGCATACTTGTTGACATGGATTTTTCACGCAAACTCTTTCATGAGGTCACGGTTGAAAGGGAAGGTTATGCGTTTAATGTGGTGGTTGCCTATGAGTGGCTTCCGAAATTCTGTACGCATTGTCAAACCATAGGCCATGATGTTTCCTCATGTAGGTGGCTATATCCTCGGAAGGACAGTATTGTGCACAAAGAAAAAATTGTCCAAGGCAAAAAACCAGTTCCAACAACAAAGCAAAATTGGGTTCCTATCAAAGACAATCCATCGGGTATAGGTTCCTCTCTTGCTTTTGCAGCACCACAGAAGAATGTTGATCTGGTAACTGCTGAAACGGAGACACATACCATTACGGTACATCAGCAAGAAATACCAAAAGAACTAGAGCAGCACGCTACCATTGTAGTGGATGAGCCTGTGCAACATTCGGCCATTGATGATGTTTCAGATGAGAAAAAAAATATGGGAGCCGACTCCTCTATGATTGAAGGAAATATTGTGCAGCAATTGGAAGACACTGTCGCGAATATCTCACCACCACTGGCAGCCACGGTAAATCGTACTCTTGATGTCTCTCAAAATTCATCTAGTATGCCTCTTACAAATGTTATAGATGTTGTGGCTCGATCTGCAATTGTGGTAACTCATGAGCCTATTATTACACCGGTTACGTCTTTAGATATTAATTCTATCCGGGCTGATCCTGATGCAACGGTGGATCCAACGTTACAGAAGGAAATTGATTTTATGAAGACATGGTTGGACAAGGCTGCGGTGAATGAGGATGTGCCATTTTCCCCAGTTGTTTCAAAGTCTCAGAAAAAGAAATTGGCAAAACAGAATAAGGAGCAGACTAAGGCTACTTATCTAACCCGGGTCCACTCCCATCTTCTCAATGAATATTTTATATTGGAACATTCGCGGGGTTGGTAACAATGATCCCGAGTTGCTCTTTGTGTTATGTACCGTTTACATAATCCTTCATTGGTTTTTATGAGCCCATGGTTTTATGAGTCCATTCCTACTTAGTTTTGGAATATTGCATGCTTCACTGTCAGTTGATTTTGCTAGAGACAGACATGGACTGCCTAACTTTAGATTTCCACAGCCTGTTTTTGTCGTTTATTTCTATCGTTTCTTTTTGGTTTTAAGTGGGTTTTGGCCTAGTCCCCCTCTTTTGTACATATTTTTTTCCTTTTTTTAATAATATTACGTATAGGAAGGCGGTAGAGGATGGGGTTTCTGTTGGTTGTCAACCTAGTTGGGATGCTTCAGACTCACCTTGATGCTTAACCTTTCTTTTGGCCTATCGGAAAAAAAAATCAATTTTTTTTTTTAAATATGACTTAAAAAACAAATACCATTGAATCATCCACGATATAACAAATTTCTACACATATTTATTTTTTGGGATACAAAATTAATAAGTCTTTGGAAAACTTTTAAAACATTGTTTGTCTTTTAATTAAAAACAAAAAGGTGTAGCCAATTATTATTATTTTTTTTTTTAGGAAAGGTGTAGCCAATTATTTTTTCTCTAATAAAAATTGTAATTAATTTGCACTTCCACGGATAGGTGGATATAACAAATTTATTTGTTTTTTGGATGCAAAATTAACAATTCTTTGAAATATATTTAATTTTAAATTATTATTTGACTTTTTAATCTACTAACCATATATAAAAAAGTTATTTAAAAAACAATGTATAAAAATCGAAATCCAACAAAATTTCATAATTGTCCTTTTTAAAACCCAATATATAGTCATGATAATTACGGATGACACTATCTTTCCATTTGATTTTGGAGACATAAGTAAATAAATTCTACAATGAGTACGGTGTAAATATATAACGGTATTTTGGAGAAACAATACAAACAATGATGTTGATATATTGAAAATAGTCACGAGTTTTTCAAATTTTATCTTATCGACTATCACATATCGTTACATTAAAATATATATATATATATATATATATATATATAGTGCAGTGCGAATATTTAAAGGTGTTTTAAATATAAAATAAAAAGTTATTTAATAGAAACACTACATTGATGTTGATATTATGAAAATAGTCGAGTTTCCAATATTTTATCATACCAATTTTCTCATATATGTAGATATAAAAATTTATTAATGCATATACAAGCACATAAAATCTGCAACGGATGCGGTGGAAACATTGAACGATGTTTTGCATATATAAAATAAAAAATTATTCAATAGAAATACTATGTTAATGTTTATATTTTGACAATATTAATCAGTTTCTGCAATTTTATCATACCTATTTTCTCATATATTTACATAAAAAAATTGTTTCTGCAAATAAATAGCATAAGATCTGCAACGGATGCAGTGCAAACATTGAACGGTGTTTTGCATATAAAATAAAAAATTATTAAATAGAAACACTACATCGATGTTGAAATTTAGAAAATAGTCACGAGTTTCTAACATTTAATCATATTGGTTTTCTCATATATGTACATAAAAATCTATTTATGCATATATAAGCATATAAAATATGCAACAGGTGCGGTGCAAACATTGAACGGTGTTTTGCATGTAAAGTAAAAAGTTATTCAATAGAAACACTATATTGATATTTATATTTTGACAATATTAACGAGTTTCCACGATTTTATTATATCAATTTTCTCATATATTTATGTAAAATTTGTTTATGTAGATTAAATGCATAAAATATGCAACGGATGTGGTGCAAACATTGAACGGTGTTTTGCATATAAAATAAAAATTATTTAATAGAAACACTACATTGATACTGATATTTAGAAAATAGTCACGAGTTTCTAAAATTTTATCATATGGATTTTCTCATATATGTACATAAAAATCTATTTATGCATATATAAGCATATAAAATCTCCAACGGGTGCGGTGCAAACATTGAACGGTGTTTTGCATGTAAAATAAAAAGTTATTCAATAGAAACACTATATTGATATTTATATTTTGACAATATTAACGAGTTTCCACGATTTTATTATATCAATTTTCTCATATATTTATATAAAATTTGTTTATGTAGATTAAATGCAAAAAATCTGCAACGATTGCGACGCAAGCATTGAACGGTGTTTTAAATATAAAATAAAAAGTTATTTAATAGAAAATATTAAATTAATTTTGATACTTTGATAATCATGTGTTTTAAAAAATATATTTTATTAACTTTCTCATATATGTATATAAAATTTTGTTTTCGCGTACATAAAAAAATAAAATCCACAACATAGGCGATTCAAATATTTAACATATTTTTCTATATATAAGAAAAAATATTCAACAGAAACATAATATAAATGTTGATAATTTTTATTTAATATATTTAAACATATGACAATATTAACAATGAAATCATTTTTTATAAGATTACCGCAATATTATATGAAGCACGGGTCTAATACTAGTTTTGCATATCATAGCCGATAAGAAGTGCCAAAGTTTGGAATAATTCTTAAAATATTGCTCTTCTCCCATAAAAAATTGTTCACTCCCAATTAAACTTCCCAAAATGTCCTCCACGTGACTTAAGTCACGCTGGAATATACAATCTACGTGACTAAAGAGATCTTTATAAATTTCATAAATATCCTCTTATAAAAATAAATTGTAAATACATTTGTTTCAATTCAAAAATCATATTTTAAAATTTGAGGGTATTACATACAATTTTCACATTGATATGCTATAACTGTAATCAAGATTTTGTACCTCGAAAGTTTACCTCAACTCGGTTTTCCTAAATAAACTCATACGATTCGACTCGAGAATCCGTACGAGTTTACCTAAAATTAAAGATATAAAATTTATTATATGCATGACATATATAAGCTAAAACAATATTGTAAATAGGTCAATAGTGTAAAATATGACTTAATTACAAAAGCAAATTATACCAAACTACCATAATAAAACTTATGTTCAACTTAGCATCAAAATAGAATAAGTTAACGCATAAAATCATAAGTTTCATAAGTCTCTTAGTCATCCATAAAACCATCTGAAAAAGCAAGTTTCATAAGTTTAAACTATGTTCAGCAACTCTCAAATTTAAAATTTGTTCAGTATTCATTAAATCACACATCAAAAACAGAATATCACACATTCACAATAGCAATCTATATAAATAGAAATCGACATTCTAAGTAAAAGTATATTCTAATGATCTAAACCTTAACCATGCTTAAAAAAGATGCCTTTTGAAGCCTAATGATTTAGGAAAGAATAAAGGAAAGTAAAAATAAAGTTTGAACTCTAAGTAGTAAGTTACTAAGTACGGTAACTTTTGAAGCTCTATTTTTTGCTGAAATTTGAAAAGATGCCTTCCACCACCCTGAACACAAACACCACCACTGCAAGCCTAATTGGCGTCACAATCGTTGGCGTCGGAATCGGGTTTGAGAAGAAGGTTAGGGTTTCAGTTTGGAGATCGTTGAAGAAGGAGAAGAGATTAGAAACGTTGTGTTGTACATTTTTGAGAAGAATAAAAGAAGTGTCGCGCATTCATAACACTGTGATGTTGGGTTGGGCTTTAAAACTGAATTGTATTTTAATTGAAAACTGGGCCAAAACCGGAAAAAAAAACTGGTTTTTTAAAAGGTAAACTCGCAAACTCGGACGAGTTTACCCGATTTTACCGATTCTAAGTCGTGCTAACTCGGTCAACCTTCCGATTTTACCAAAAATTGAGTTTACGTCTGAGTTTACACGATTTTGGCACCTAAAAAAGTAAACTCGCCAGAGTTTATATTTTAGCACTTTTGAAAAACCTTGACTGTAATATAAAATTTTGTCAACAAAAAAAAAGAGATGGTTATATCATAGTATGAAGCCCGGATACATAGTACATGTGTGGCTATAATACGATACGGGTATACGGATACGCAGAATTTTTAAAATTCAGGATACGATACAGCTAAGATATGTTAATTAACAAAACAATTTATACTAAAATCTATATCCATGTAAAATACTTGGAAAAAAAAATAAGCTTTGATTACTCTTCAATACTATATAATCAAAAAAATCACAATTTACAAAAGACAATACATGTGATCAAAATAAAAAATGTAAAGTTTCCGTATAAATCATATTGTATTTTCATTTATATGTTAGGGTATCAACAAATACGTCAATAAAAGAATTCAAAACAAGGTTTGTTTAATGTTGATTGACTGAATCTCCTCTATCATTACTTTTGTCCACCTAAAACATAATTTTTAATTGGTTAATCGAAAAACAATTATAGTTATCCGTATCTTAAATTGAATCATATACATCTACATTAAATTTTTACAACATAATCTCACTTTTTTACCCTTTATTTTTTTCTTTTTAGGATACGTCTATGTGAAGTATCTTATATGTCGAGTATCTTATAAGTATCCGATAAAAAATATTTTAAATTAAAATAATTAATTTCGATACTTTGTAGCTACATATTTGCAGAGTATTGGTATCGCATACGTATCTGATACCTGTGTGTCGCCATTTTAGTGTATTTGAGCTTCATTATAATTTATAATTAATGTTGTCACATCTTCGATGTGTAATATATACAACACATTTGTTTTTATCATTCATCATTTTTGTTCTCTTTTAGGATTTTATATATTAAAAAAGGTTAGAAGATAAATAAAAACTTAAAATGAACTTTCATGATAATCAAAGATTTTTATTTGAGATGTTTTCTAAGGTTATGTTATTGATTGCGTGATGTAAAGAGAAAGAGAGATTTGTATAGAGAAAGAGAGATTTGTATATAAAAATATGTTTGATTTGTGTTTAGTGTATAATATCAAACAGATGGTCCTAAGACTAGTGTACCTTGTCGGTTGGTTAGATTGTGCTGCTAACATATTATAAAAATATAGATGATGAAAAGAAAAAAAGAAAAGTGAGAGAAAGAGTATTTCTCTTTTTTTTTTGGTAGAAAGAGAAATAGTATTTCTTATGTGTATGATTCTATTACGAATAAACCATATTTAATTATAGAGAAATACAAGAGTTTGGAAATGAGTACCTTAAAAAAAAAAGGAGTTTGGAAATGAGTTAATGGACCAACTGTTTGATCCAATGAGTAAAGGGCATCCATCTATAATATATTGATCACACTTTCATGCACTGTCAAAGATTTTTTGATCACACTTTCATTACTATCAAAGATTTTTATTTGAGATGATTCCTAAGGTTAAGTCATGAATTGAGTGATATAAAGAGATAAATATGATATATTGATTAGAAATATTTAATATTAATTTCAATTTTATAAATGACTTCGAGGAATTCTTAAATGTTAAATAAAATTTAATTGAAGCTAGTTAAACATTTTTTTTTTGTGATGGTCGGGATTCGAACCTCAAATCTTTCATATATTATGCAATGTTCTTACCAATTGAATTAAGCTCACGTGGACTGAAGCTAGTTAAACATGAAATTTTTAGTTATAAAATAGATCAAACTTTTTTTATTTTTAACATGCGAAGGAAGAAATATAGGCTCAAATTCACTTATATGTTTATGCTTTGATCATCATTCTTTCTCCATTTCTTGTTGTTACAAATGACCGTGGTATGTCAATTTTCACACCATTTTCTAATTTATATTATTATCAAAATATTATCACCTTTTAGTAACGTTTTTTTTGCTTATATGACATTGCAGTTGTGTATCACGGGTGTATTTCTGACGATCATTGTCCAAATGAGTGTCCCGCTATTATTATGAGGTGCATTCACAGCCTTTGTGTGGAGTTTATCAGAACTGAGCCGCTATTTATATGAGGTGCATTCATGGACTTCGTGTGGAGTTTATAAAATAATTATATAATTTCATTTGTATCTCATAGTATTTGTATTTCTAGAATTTACCTCAAAGTTTGATTAATATTTCTCTTTTTTTTATATATTGTTTTATGTTTCTCTCGTATCAAAAACAACAATATCCTTGTATATTTATAGCTACCTTGATAATATATATACATGGGTGACATCATTTGGTAAATGGCAGTTTTTGGATTAATATCAATGGATGTGATTAAATTAGTCATTAAACATTGTACTCACACACGATCTATTCAATTTCTCTCCTTACAAATGTGGTGCGCTCTTTCCATTGAAGTTTTGGTAAATCAAATTGATTTCTAGTGAATCATTTTTCTGTTTTAATTAAGAAATTTAACTTTGCCAACGAAAACCTGTGAAATTTCACTTTGCAACTTACAACAACCGAACAATGAAGAACAAAACAAAGTATTCAGTGGTAGCAAACTTTAAACCATAGAAGCGATGCGATGTTGTTACAGCAGCCAACTAAAAAAACAAAAATTAGTGAGGGATATTTAGTGAGGGAAAACGTGAAATCCCTCTCTATTTCCGTCACTAAATTTTGCGACCAAGGAATTTGTGAGGAATTTCATTTTTTCCGTCACTAATTTCCCTCGCTAATTTTTTCCCCGTGATGATGATGGATTTCTCAAGGATGTAGGGTATGATTTAAACTTGTGTTAATGTTGTTGTTGGGATTTAGTGTTGCAAGTATTGTGAAGGAAGATTAAAGATCGTGATCTGTAAAAAGTTGCTTCAGAATATGTTTACCTCTTTTTTCCTTGTTCCACCATGAAAAAAATCCCTAATTTGTTCAAAACTGATGTTTTTAAATTAACTAGTAAAAAACTCGTGCGGGTGCGTACGCACGGGTACTTGATTGTATGAATTAGTAAGTGCACCAAAACGTAGACAAATAGTAAAGTAGTAAGTTTTCGTTTCCACATGGATTGTCATTCAACTTGGTAATTATGAGAATTTATTAGAAGTAAAAGCAGTAAAATAGGTAACGAGGTTGCAGCATTCACTAAAGATAAAGATAAGTCAAAATCCTAATGATCATACTTAGATTCAATTAAACGAGATTAATTAGAAAATAAGCAATGTACTACTGTGTTGGTCGTACGGAGGTAGGATTGTTTAAGGTGAGATATGAAGGTGAGAAAAACAAGATAAGGGGGGGTTGAATTGTGGTTTCTTTTTCTTTTCTCCTAAAAACTAAAGTCATTGTTCAGAAGCAGATAGAGTTCAACTTCTGAAGTGAGGTTCAGAATCTAAATGCAGCGGATAAGTACAGAGAGAGAGAGAGACATAAAACAATTATATAGGTTCCTTCCACAAAGCGGAAGTAGTCCTGTCCCCCTTGCACTTCCAATGAGAGTTCACTAAAATCAATATCTGATTACAACTGCTCACTGCTCAAAAAAGCATGAGACTTCAAACTACTCAAGCACAACTGCAAGAGATTTCTTATGCTCAAGAACAAAATCAAGAGACTTCCTATGCTCAAGCACAACTACAAGAGACTTCTATTCAAACAGAATTACAAAGAAAATTGTTTGAGGTTAAACACTTGATATACAATCAGTGGTGTTCACAATACAAATCAGATACAGACTCTTAAGACTCTAGAATTTCTAAGATATGAAAGTTGAAAAGAAATTCTAAGTGAACTTTGATGTGGAACAATTTCAGCAGAGTTTTGGCACTTGCAAAATTGTTGTGAGTCTCTTGGAAATCTTCAAGTCTTCACTCCTTTATATAGAGGTGTGAAAGAGACGTTGTTGATTTGCCAGCACATTAAAAAGAGTCGTTTGAAGCTTGATTAGATCACCGATGATCTGTTGCTTGATTTGGTTATTGTCCTATGAAGGAACAATTTCAAATCCATTCCATGTGTAGTGGAATACCAGCGTAGTAACAGCTGTTGTTCTTGTATTATTGCAGACACAAAACAGAATAGTGAAGATAGTGGTTGTACAATTGTATTATTGTCCTTTTCCAACGTTCTCCAAAGAATAAGCATCCAATGTCTTCCAATTCCTCTGATTTAGTCGTTGCTCCAGGATTCTATTCTTCTGCACTGATAGGCGTGACAATAACAACATTTGAACAATCTTTTGAAGCTTCCAATCTTCAGCTTCTAAACCTTCAGAACCTCTGATGACTTCAGCTTCTGATGTCCAGCTTCTGATGACGTCAGCTTCGGAACCTCTAGTCTTTAGAACCTCTTTTCTTTAGAATGCTTCCTTGCAACACAAGCTTCCTTTTTTGTAAATTTCATTGCTCTCATTTGTTCTTTAGAACCTATGCATTTAAGGACATTATATTTTTGTCTATGGTCATGCACACTTGAACAAATATTATCATATCCAATTGACAATTTTTTAATACCTTGTTATCATCAAAACTCAAAGGGTAATGTTAAACACATTTTGTTCCAACAATCTCCCCCTTTTTGATGATGGTAAACACTAATATTTAAAATGTTCAATCGTTGTTAATCTAATCAACAAGTTGACTAATAGGTGAAGTTTGTAAGCTCCCCCTGGTTCTAATAGTCCTTTAAGGTGAGGTTTGTAAGCTCTCCCTAAGTTCCATAAAAGTTAATTAAATTATCTTTAAAAATCGTAATAACACTCAGAATAATCTCACAGTGAATCAATTGACTAAAAGATAAGAAGAAGGTTCTCTTAATTTAATTTGTTAAGAATTAAATTAATGGGGCTCGGAGCCTATAAATAAATACTACATCTACTTCCCCTTTTGTCATCAACAAAAAGATAAAATAAAGACAAAGAAGAAGTAAGAAAAACATGGTGAGAAAATTCTAGTAAAATAGAATATGTTCATAAGCATGTAACATGGTCATAAGCAAAATAAAACAGTATAGTTCAGAAGCAAAAACAATAACAAAACATAAAGTAAACAAGCTAATAAAGGTGTGCATTCTAAGGCTTGACTTGTTTCTTCATCATTTCCAACATCTCTTGCATCATGTTGTTTGTCTTTTATGACTGCTTGTCCATGGATTCCTTTAAATCATTGTATCCCTTGCAAGAGCTTCTTCTCTGACCTTTGCTTCTTCTTGCTGAGCAATAATCTTCCTCTGAAGTTCAACATACATCAGTCTTTGCTCTAGGAGTTCTTTCTTCAGCTCCTTGTTTTCATTTTCTTGTTCAGAATCATTCTTCAATTTCTCAAGAATAGGAGCTTCAGAATGAATTGTCATCTTAGTTAACCATCTGATGTCAGGATTCTCAGAATGCACAGTGGCAGTGATTATGCTTGAAGCATCCATGTAGATAGGTGTGTCTGAGATTGTACAGTTTGCTCATTTCTTGGTCTCTCTTGACATTTACTTCTTCCATACTAGAGATGGCATTCTTGAACCAGTCTTGAAGTGAGTTCATAGCTTGATTATGTGCTTCCAAAGAAAATTTCTAAAGCTCACACATCACATAATCAACTCTTTCTCTCAGAGTGGTCCATTCCTCAACACAGTTCTTCTCATGAACAAAGTTGTTCCTGGTCTTCACCAACTTGTTCAGATCCTTAAAAATATTCTAACAAACCTCTTTTAATATAGTAGAGTCAAGAAAAAGGGTAGGAGGGGGTGAGACATTTGTAGGTATGGATTGAGTGGATGAGATAAGAATATCAGAGATTGATGTTTCAGTGATTGGTTGAGGGGGTGCAAGAAATGGTGAATCATGAATAGACTCTAGGACAAAAGGAGAAGATGAGTTTAATGGTTGATTCAAGAATCCATTTTAAACCATTGGTTAGCTTGCTCATCTTCATCATCAGAATCTGATGTAATCATAAACTTAGGTCTTGTAGAGTTTTCATGTGTACGTTGAGATACAAGAGTGGCTTCTAAAGGTAAAGCTACATTGATGGATTGCACAACAAGTGTTGTTTCTTCTGATAAGGAAGGATTGTTATCAGAAGTAGGTGATTTGTGAATAGAAGATTTCTTGTTGGCTAGGTTTCTTAATGCAATTCCAAAGGAGATTTTGAGTGAATAGCATTAAGATGGTATGGTTTGTGTTCAGGGTGTATGATGAGATCAGAGCAAGTGTTTGGGGCCATTTGTGAGTCAGGTATTTGTTGTCGGGGGCTTTCTAAAACAACTTCATCAGAAGCTATTTCAGAGGCTTTTTTTGAGTTTGGCCTAAAACCTGGTAATTCACCTTGATAGTGATTAGCCAGTTCCCGAAGGACAGATGGATCACTTGATTGGGTTGTTGGTTGAGGTTGAGATGATGATGATTCTGGAATGTAAAAAGGTGGTCCATCTTGTTCACTTTCATCAGCAGGAATGGTTTGAAGAGGTTGAATGAAAGGTGGTTGAAAAGGATGGTTAGCATGTAGATTCTAACATACATCAATCCTCCTTTGTGCCATTTCACCTATTCTTTCAAGAACAGTTGGATACATTGGCTCAAATACATCATCAGCTGGCTTTTTCTGGTGTTTGGTATATGGGGGTGGGGCTAAGCTTTTATGTAGATTTTCAAAGACTTTACTCAAAGGAATATCATCTATGGTGTCTGAAGAGGTTGAGGTTGAGGTAGACTCTATTTCTACTACATTATCAGAGAGATTGTGAGTGTAAGAATTACCTCCTGTAGCTTCCGAAGCATCAGCTTCTGAAGTACGAGTTTTTGAACAAGTAACATCCTCCCTCTGAACTTCTTCAGTAGCATTGAGTAGTTCATCAGCCACCACCAAAGCTTTAAGATTTCCTGCAAGCTCAACTACTTTCTAAGCATCTTCAGCAGTTGATTCCTTCAGTAACACTTCAGCAGGCACTAATGCATGATTTTTACATGTCATAAAACTCTTTACGCGTAAGTATAATAGGATCGTTTTTGCAGGGAGTTGCGTATTTCATAAGCATTTTCACAATATTCATCATGTTAAGTGTTTGAGTATAAATTGTTTGTTTGTGTAAAACTATTGTTCTACTCGACATAAAAGTAAAACGAGAAGAGATAGGGCTACTTCGCTTGGGGTCAGAGACATCAACCAGGCGTAACAGCTGCAATCTCTCGATCAAATAACAGATTCTAGTTTTTTAAACGATATTATCACAATCACTCGACAATATCATTCGTGTCCAAATGATATCGTTATTTCTAAGGGATTGTTTAAGTGTCGATTTCCCAAACATTTAAACAATCACAAAGTCGATTGGATTGTTTAATTGACGATTTCCCAACCGATTAAATGACCCAAAAGCATTAAGTTCTAGATTAAAAGTGATTATCAAATATTAACATCCATGTCTAGAGTGATAACTTAAGATAGATTGTTATTCTATATCTAGATTCAAAAGTATGTGTCCATATCATTTTAAATCTCAATAAAACATTAAGTGGAAGAATAACAACAATATTGAATAAATAGCTAGAACCATATATTAAAAGATTAAAAGATTACATAATAGCTTGTTTGAATACCTCAAAACCCACAAGAGTAGATGTAGCTACATATGTCTATGATAGCTTTGCAAAGGATGAAGAAAAGATGAAGATACCATGCCTAGATTCATGATGTCTCAATGAATCTTGGGTTGAATCTACTCCTAACTATCTTGCTTTGTGTTTCTCTCTCTAGAAAATGCCTTATTCTCTCTCTAAAAATCAGAAAATGTATTACCAAAAATGATATCTTGAGAAAGAGAAGAAAAACTCTTTAAGTTGGGCAGAATTCGTGCCCGCACGCTTAAGCGTACAGGCGTCGCTTAAGCGTACCTCCTGGAAATCTTTCGTTGGCCAATTGGGAACAGCCACGTGTGCCTTATCCACTTGCGTCCTGGTGAAGTTTGCTTGAGCATGCGAGAAGCGTGCAATCAGCGTACATCTCTGAGCTCTCGACATTGTGTACGCTTACGTGTACAACGGTCGCTTAAGCGTACAAGTTGCATCTTTGATAAGCGTACCAACAACGTGTTGAAAGCGTACAGGAAGTTTGGCTACTAGAACTCGCACGCTTAAGCGTACGAGAGGGCGCTTAAGCGTGTTGTCTGAATCTTGGAAGCGTGCTGACAGCATACCAATGGCGTACATGAAGCTGCTCTCGACATTGTGTACGCTTAAGCGTGCTAGGGACGCTTAAGCGTACTGACTTTAGTTCATCAGCTTCTTTCTTGTCCCTTGCTTGTCATTTCCTGCATAAAAGGGAGGGAATCAGGTATGTAAAGCATAAATGGTAAAAGAACACAATTTCGTAGCTTTTCCTTAGATAACTTGCAGAACAATAACTAAAATGCCTTGATTAACACATAAAATATGTTACTTTTGAGCACTTATCAGGCACCTCAATATCTTTAGCAATTTCACGAGCTTGATGTAGAGCAGCAGCATCAACAACTTTCTTCTTCCTTACTTCCCTGGTGACCAGATTAGTAGCAACTTCAATCTCTGCATCTTCTTCTTGATGTATCATCTTACTTACTTGCTTCTTCTTCTTCTGAATCTTTGGTTGGGGAGGTATGGCTCCTGAAGATCCAGTTGAAGTTCCACCTCTAGTTCTTTTGTTTAGAATCTTGGCAGGTTCTAAATCCTGAACTTCATCTTGAATAGTTGGCATATCAGGACCAACTTGTTTGACTTGTTGAACAACTTTCTCCTTCTTAGCCTTCTTAGGCTTTGGTTCAGAAGCTTCACCTTCAACAGCTTCTGAAGTAGCTTTCTTGGATTTTCTCTTCTTCTTAGAATCAACAGGTAGAGAAGAACCATACATTGTGTCTGGGATGTCAATATACTTGATGATCTCTCATGTAGTCTTCCAATGTTCATATACATATGCAGCACTTACCTCAGGAGGATCTTCCTTTGAAATAGGAGGAAAATCATCCATCAGATTGGATAGGATCATGGACTCCTTCAAGTTAGTATCCAACTTTGTGACTTTATTTATCAGAAGCATCTTCTTCAAATCATTAATGTATTTGCCACAAACTGTGCCCAGTTTATCATCATTGACAGTCTTGGACGGTTTTATTGCAGCTAAGATACCTCCTTGGTGAAAGATCTCTGAAAGAAATCTTCCATAGGGAATAAAGCTTCTGTTCTTCTCCTATCTTTCGTTCAGTGCCTACAACATATGATGAAAGATATATCTTGGTAGGATCACCTTCTCAAAAGTAATCAGGAAGTGTAGAAACACCTCGTGTTCTAATGACAGCTGAGTAACCCTCCACCTTTAGGTAGAAAACACTCTTGCATGAGCTTCTGAAGCATTTTATGCTCCTTCTGCATATCACAGTACTTTCCTTTCTTCTTGCCATTGAACAGAGACTTCTTAACAATTGCTTTCCATGGACTTGTTAGACTATTCAGATTCTCTTCAATAGAACCTTCAGCCTCTCTTCTCCATGCTCTTGCAGTGACTTCTTCAGTGATATTAACAGGAATTTCCATGATGTTTGAGTGAATTTCTGTTCTAGTGAAAGGTTTCAAACCCAGTTTTGCTCTAGTCTTCCCTCAAAGACTTGGATCAATCAGAACCTTCTCATGCTCTTCCAATCTAGCAGCATATTGATCATAGATTTTTGCCCTAACCCTGAAGTATCTAACTAGATTCTCATAAGTAGGACCATTCAGGTCCTGATACTTCAAGTAAGTGGTGAGGTTGCAATCAACATGGTGAGAGAGATAGAGATGAAGTCCACTGGATTTTCCACTCTAACAATTAGCTGATCCTCTTCCAGTTTCATCGTTCTTCCCTTAATCTGATAAGTATCACTTGCAACTATTTGTATGGAAGTTTCTTGATTAGAACTTGTTGAAGCCATGTGAACTAATGAAGATTTTGGGATTCTATGTTTTGAGTTTAAGAACAAAAAGATTTTTCACAGAGTATGGTCTAAAATCAGAAAGTGTAGGTAGTGAATTGAGAAGTGTGCGTTTTTGTCTAAGTGTTTTTAGTAAAAAAAAACGTTTGCAATTCAGAAGGGGACAAACAAACACAACGTTAATGACATAGGGGGAGCGTGATAGTATATTCAAAGCAAAATTCATCATTTCCCTTTTACGTTATACACCAATACAAATAAGCAACGTCAGAATTTCTCAGAGTAACTGCCATGCTAGTGGGACAGGTGTTACCAAAAAGTAACTTCCAACGTTTCCACTAACACTACTATTCATAAGCAAAAAGTCCAGCTTCTGGAGTTCATATGTTGATGTCATCAGAAACACATTTTCTTCAGAACCTCAATGAAGAGCTTCTGATGGACTATAGCTTCTGAAGAACTTCAGAACCTAAATTCCTATTTAGAGGCAAACAATTTTTAATCAGACACAAAATGAATGTTCAAATTTTTCTTTATAAAATAAAATCTTTCAACAGTTAAAGGCTTAGTAAATATATCAGCCCATTAATGTTCAGTATCAATGAATTGTATATCTAAAATTTCTTTTTAAACATAATTTCTAATAAAGTGGTGTTTGATTTCAATATGCTTGACTCTAGAATGTAGAATTGGATTTTTTGATAAACAAATAGCAACAGTATTATCAAAATAAATGGGAATACTGTTAGCATTAATCTGATAATCTTCCAACTGATGTTTCATCCAAAGTAGTTGTGTACAACAACTTGCAGCTGAGATGTATTCTGCTTCTTCTGTAGACATAGCAATAGTTGTTTGTCTTTTGCTAGCCCATGATATCTGATTCTCACCAAGAAACTGACAGTTTTCACTGGTTGATTTTCTTTCAATCCTGTCACCAACATAATCAGCATCACAGAATCCTACCAACTTATAATCTAAGGATTTCCTGTAAAAGAGTCCAAGATTTGTTGTTCCATTCAAATACTTGAAGATTCTTTTAACAATAGTTAAATGAGATTCTCTAAGATCTGACTGGAATCTTGCACACAATCATACACTGAATAAAATATCTGCCTAGATGCAGTGAGGTATAACAAAGAACCAATCATACCTCTATACAGCTTCTGATCAACCTTTGATCCAATATCTTCTTTGCTTAAGGTGCAGGTTGTATGCACTGTGTGTTCATCACTTTACAGTCTTCGGGCTTGAACTTCTTCAGAAGCTCCTTAGTATACTTTGTTTGATGAACATACACACCATCATTGCATTGATTGATTTGAATTCCAAGGAAGAACTTCAATTCTTCCATCATGCTCATTTCAAATTCATCCTGCATTAACTTAGAGAATTCCTTGCAAAGAGATGCATTAGTAGAACCAAATATTATATCATCAACATATATCTGCACAACAAGAATGTCTTTCTCAAGAGTTCTTCTGAAGAGTGTTGTGTCAACCTGACCTCTTTTAAAATCATTTTCAATTAAGAAATTACTTAGTCTTTCATATCAGGCTCTAGGAGATTGCTTAAGACCATATAGTGATTTATTAAGCTTATAAACATGGTCAGGATGCTTAAGATCCTCAAAACCATGAGGTTGCTTGACAAACACTTCTTCAGATATCACTCCATTGAGAAATGCACTCTTTACATCCATTTGATATCATATTATGCCATGATTTACTGCATAGGATAGAAGTGACCTGATTTCTTCCAATCGTGCAACTGGAGCAAATGTTTCAGTATAATCAATGCCTTCTTGTTTACTGTATCCTTGATCAACAAGTCTGGCGTTGTTTCTGACTCTTTCTCCTTGTTCAGTCAACTTGTTTTTGAATACTCATTATGTTCCAATAATGTTCTTGTCTTGACGTGTGGGTACCAGATCCCACACATCATTTCTCTGAAATTGATTGATTTCTTCCTGCATAGCTAGTATCCATCCATCATCTAAAGTGTTTCATCAACTGTAGCAAGCTCTATCACTGATAACAATCTCATCATAGACTCTTCTTGTCAGAAATATGATATTATTCTTCTAGGACTCTCTTTGTTTCCAATGAATAAATCCTCAGGATGTGAAGACTTGTACTTGAATGTATTCTTGGATTGATTAGCTTGATGAGAACCATCTTGAGCTTCATTAGAAGCTACTTCATCTTGAGCTTCTAGAGTGGGTTCAACTTCTGGACTATCTTCAGACTCGAGTCTGACCTGGTTCTGAAGTGTCTTCAGGCACCTGCATATCTGCAAAACTTTCACCTTGCTCTGGAGTTTCATTTCCAGGCTCTTTGTCATCAAATTTAACGTGCATTGATTCTTCAACACAGAGTGTCTCTGAATTATGCATTTTGTATGCCTTTGACCTTTCAGAGTAACCTAAGAAGATTCCTCTTTGGGCCTTGGCATCAAATTTCTTTAGGTAGACTTTGTTATTTAGAATGTAACAGGTACATCCAAATTGATGAAAGTAAGAGATATTGGGACTTCTTCTCTTAAAGAGTTCAAATGTTGTTTTCTCCAAGATAGGTCTAATATAGATTCTATTTTGGACATAACATGTTGTATTCATTGCTTCTGCCCAGAAATGTTTAGCCAATTTTTTTTTCATGAATCATGGTTCTGGCCATTTCTTGTAAAGTTCTATTATTTCTCTCTACAACCCCATTTTGCTGTGAAGTTCTAGGAGAAGAAAATTCATGGATAATTCCATGTTTTTCACAAAAAGCTTCAAATGGTTCATTTTCAAACTCTTCACTATGATCACTTCTGACTTTTAAAATATTCATTTATTTTTTCAGACTGTATTTGAGTGCAGAAGCTACTGAATACATCATAAGAATTAACCTTATTTCTCAGGAATTTTACCCAAGTCCATATGTTATAATCATCAACAATGACTATACCATATTTACTTCCATATACGGATGTAGTGTTAACTGGTCCAAATAAATCAATATGAAGTAATTCTAAGGGTCTGGAAGTTAAGATAATGTCTTTAGTTTTAAAAGATGATTTAACAATCTTCCCTTTCTGGCATGCACCACAAAGTGCATCTGAATGATAGTCAATGTTAGGTAAGCCTTTGACAAATTGTAACTTACTAAGCTTATAGATTAATCTCCAGTTAGCATGTCTCAACCTTCTGTGTCACACCCATTTCTTATCATTCACTGATAGAAGGCAAACTACCTTCTGATCAACTAGTTCAGAGAAGTTAATTTATAGACATTCTCCATCCTCTTTCCCTTGAACACTATGAAGTTGTCATTCTTGTTAACTACTGTGCAGTTGGTCTTATCAAACATCACATCATAACCATTGTCACAAAACTGACTGATACTCAATAGATTATGTTCCAGACCATCTACCAACCACACATTATTAATAGAGATAGAGGAGTTACCAATAGTTCATGTACCAATGATTTTGTCAGCATGGTTGCCTCCAAACTTCACATTTCCTCCTTCTTTCATTGTAAGGGTGATGAACATAGACTTCTCTCCTGTCATATGTCTTGAGCAACCGCTGTCTAGGTATTATGATCTTTGCTTTCCCTTTGCTCTTAGGCATATCTGCAACATTGACAATTTTAGATTTAGGTACCCATATCTTTATGGGTGCTTTGAGGTTAGTACTGGAAATTTTACTCTTCTTTCCTTGTACCTTGTGCTGAAAGTTTGATAGTTTCTGATCATTCAATACCTTAGGTTTAACACCTTTTGGTTTTGATTCCCATGAAGCAACAACCGTTTTGTTCTTCTAAAACTTAGGCTTTAAGATACAAAACTCTGAGTTCAACAAACTCTGAGGAACAAGTTCTGATCTCTTCAGAATCTTGATCTTTGAAGTCTTAGAATCAGAGTTTTTCATTGCCTTAGGCTTAGAGTTCTTTGACTTTGAAATATTCTTTGAAATCAGACTCAGCACCCTCAGGTACAAAAAAGGTTTTCAACCCTTTCTTAATGCATTCACAACATGCTTTAAGACTGATTTCATTAGGTTTCCCTTCTGAATATCCAATCCATGTACCATTGTTCTTGTAAATGCTATAAATCATAGAAGCTACTTTGCTTCTATCAATGCCAGACATAACAAAATCTTCAAGAGCAATTTCATGTTTACTTACAGGCTTTTTATCACACTTTTCTTGTAGCTTCTGACAAAGAATCTTGAGTCTGTCTTCATAAGTGTTACAAATGAAGTCAAAGCCTCTAAGTTCTTCCTCAGATTCTTATTGTTTCATTAAGACAACATATTTTTCTTTTAAATCAATCAACTCATTGGTTCTGTGTTCAAAGTGTGTAAGAAGCTCTTTAAGAGACTCAATAAGTTCTTTTTTGGAAATTTTGAAATATACCTCATTTTCATCTTCAGAATTTGATTCAAGTTCAACTTCTGATGTCACTGTAACTACTAACCCCACAGCTACATTTTCTTCATCATCAGCTTCTTCTTTATCAGAACCAGATTCACTATCTAAATCTTCTCAGGTGGCCATTAAACTCTTCTTAATATGCTTTCTGAATTTGCTTGAGTTGAAGTTTGGTTTCTTGGATTTACTATTTGATTTCTCCTTTTGAAGATCAGGGCAATCAGCAATGAAGTGTCCAGGCTTCTTACAGTTGAAGCAACCCTTCTGATCTTCTTTCTTGGAGCTTTTTTAACCACCTCTTCTACTCAAAAACTTCCTTTTCTTCTTAGCCAGATATTCAATCTTGTTGGAAAGCATAGCCATCTTCTCAGCAGGATCTTCATCAGAATCTTCATCAAGTGACTCTTCTTCAGATTCAATGATTTTGAGAGCTTTGGATGACTTTCCTTTAGATGGCAGAGCAATAGATTTACTCTTCTTTGAAGGCTCATGCTCATTTAGGCTCATTTCATGAAACTTGAGAGAGCTGATAGGATCTTCAACACCTAGAGTGTTTAAATATTTAGCTTCCTCAATAGCAGTAACCTTAGGTCTCCATCTAGCAGGCAAGTTTCTCAGTATCTTGCTCACATGATCAGAAATAACATAACTTTTCTTCAGTATTTGAAGTCCAGAGACTAGGGTCTGAAATCTTGAGTACATTTCCTCAATACTTTCATCATCCTTCATCTTGAACAACTCATATTGATGAACAAGCATAAGAGTCTTTGCCTCTCTAACCTTCTTACTTCCTTCATAGTTTGCATAAAGTGAAGCAAACATTGCCTTTGTAGTAGATTTTTCACTCATCTTCATGTACTCTGTGCGAGGTATAGGTGCAACAAGGATTCCTCTCATCTTGAGATGCTTCTTGTAAAGTTTCTTCTGAGCAGGAGTGTGTTTCTTTCTATCAATAGCAGCTCATTCTTCATCAAGAGCCATGTCACCAACACCTTCTTCAAGAATGTCCCATAGTTCATCATCTAATCCCATGATATAAATGTACATGTTGGTTTTCCCCCAAGAGAATTCTTCAGAATCTCTATTAAACTTTGGAGCTTTGCTAGAGTTAGATTTCTTATCAGTGGTACCATAATCATATGGAACAACATTGTTCTGACTAGAGCTTGACCTATCAGCAGAAGCCATGTTTTTCTCAGATCTTTTTCTGTTACACTGTTAAGTGTTAAGACAACAGACCAAGGCTCTAGATACCAATTGAAAGTGAGAAAAACACAAGAAGGGGGGTTGAATTGTGGTTTCTTTTTCTTTTCTCCTAAAAACTGAAGTCATTGTTCAGAAGCAGATAGAGTTCAGCTTCTGAAGTGAGGTTCAGAATCTAAATGCAGCGGATATATATATATATATATATATATATATATATATATATATATAGAGAGAGAGAGAGAGAGAGAGAAGAAACACAAAAAACAATTATACAGGTTCCTTCCACAAACCGGAAGTAGTCATGTCCCCCTTGCACTTCCAAGAAGAGTTCACTAAAATCAATATTTGATTACAATTGCTCACTGCTCAAAAAATCAAGAGACTTCAAACTACTCAAGCACAACTGCAAGAGATTTCCTATGCTCAAGAACAAAATCAAGAGACTTCCTATGCTCAAGCACAACTGCAAGAGATTTCTATTCAAATAGAATTACAAAGAAAATTGTTTGAGGTTAAACACTTGATATACAATCAGTGGTGTTCACAATACAAATCAAATACAGACTCTTAAGACTCTAGAATTTCTAAGATATGAAAGTTGAAAAGAAATTCTAAGTGAACTTTGATGTGGAACAATTTCAACAGAGTTTTTGCCCTTGTAAAATTGTTGTAAGTCTCTTGGAAATCTTCAAGTCTTCACTCCTTTATATAGAGGTGTGAAAGAGACGTTGTTGATTTGCCAGCAAATCAAAAAGAGTTGTTTGAAGCTTGATCAGATGACAAATGATCTGTTGCTTGATTTGGTTATTGTCCTATGAAGGAACAATTTCAATTCCATTCCATGTATAAAGGAATACCAGCGTAGTCACAACTGTTGTTCTTGTACTATTGCAGACACAAAACAGAGTAGTGGAGATGGTGGTTGTACAATTGTACTATTGTCCTTTTCCAACGTTCTCCAAAGAATAAGCATCCAATGGCTTCCAATTTCTCTAAATTAGATGTTGCTCCAGGCTTCTATTCTTTTGCACTGATAGGCATCATAATAACAACATTTGAACAATCTTTTGAAGCTTCCAATCTTCAGCTTCTGAACCTTCAGAACCTCTGATTACTTCAGCTTCTGATGTCCAGTTTCTGATGAGAGTGCTTCTGATGACATCAGCTTCAGAACCTCTAGTCTTCAGAACCTCTTTTCTTCAGAATGCTTCCTTGCAACACAAGCTTCCTTTTTTTTTGTAGATTTCATTGCTCTCATTTGTTCTTCAGAACCTATGCAGCGAAAATATATTAAACACATAGAGAAAAGAGAGAAAGAGACAACACAAGCAAATTATACTAGTCCAGTCCTCTTGCACTTCCAAGAGATTTTCACTAAAATCTCAAAAGATTACAATTTGCTCAAACACACAAGTAAGAGACTTCATTTGCTCAATCACACAAGAAAGAGACTTCTACAATCAGAGTTTAACAAATAAAATTAAATTGTTATTTACACTTAATATACAATCAGAGGTGTAAGAAAATTAAGTTCAGATGACTTCTGATACTAAAGAAATTTGGGATAATAAGACTGCACTTGAAGGGTCTCAATGATAATCAACCATGAGAATATGTTTGATTATTGTTGACATACGTTCATGTGTTCTGAGAAGAAACATATACCAATTGAATGCCTTGTCCGTAAAAATATTTCATTATAAAATAGAGAGATAGATAAGGATGTAATGGATTAAACATTTAGATGAAAACTTCAATCCCATGACGCTTTTTAATATCTGAATTTTAAACCAAATAAACATTGCTCTTAACAACTTATTCCTTTTTAGCTAATCAAAACTAAAAATTAAATTGGTAATTGCTTTACTCCCCGTGGATGAATACTCTTTTTACTACTCGATATAACCATAAATTTGCGGGGCTATCACTCACTCCCATTATTATCTTTTATTTTATTCTTCTCTCATCTTTTTTAATGTAGTTTCTTTTGTTAATTGTATGGAAATTGAATGTAGTTTTTTTGTTAGTTTCTAACTTTTCCCAATGACGAAGATGCCCTGATTTTTGTATAGTGTGACAAGTTTTGTAAGTTATTAACTATATCAAGGACCTAAGTATAAAGAGATGGTTAATATTTGATTAGTATATGATCAGCTGTCTGCACAAGTTGGTTCATCTCAATTGGTAACTGGTTGTACAATCTTGAACAATTATGACGAGCATAGTTTTCTTGACTAGAAAGGGTGTTTCTTATTGTGGGTGTGGTGTGAGTAGCTATAAGGTAGTGTTCCCAAAACATGCTTTTGATTGACTATGAGCAAAATTTTGATAATGTGTGTTTTAGCATTGAACAAATAATATGTCGTAGTTGAAACCAAGAGATAATCTATGGAAATTGTTTAGGTTGCATTGATGCTTATTTTCTTCCAGATTATTTTCGCTGCCACTCTTGTCGCTGTCCGTTTACTGAGCGTGAGGTAGTTTGATCCTCTTCATGGTATGTTGAGATCATCTGCATATAAACACTTCACCAATTGTCTGAAAATATATAGGTGTTATCTTTTAGACTTTCAAAGAGATTTGTGTAGTACTGTGTACAAAGTATTGGTTTGATCCAAAAAAAATCCAATCTGTATCTGGCTTCTATATTTTGTTGTTCCAAATTTTAATTTCTTTGTGAGGGAAGCATCCATATCACAAGTCTTGTTTCAAAGAGTTGACTCATCCAAAATGTGAAGTTTGTTTCCAAGTTGTTATGATTTAAGATTATTAAATTTTAGTGCATTTCATATAGTAGCTTATGACTTTATAAGGAGTATTGCTTTGTTAATAAAAAAAAGAACCGAAAAGTATCCTAGTCTCCAAAAAAACAGGACTTTTGAAAAACAATACGAGACCCATTTCCCTCCCCGTTGATAATTCACTTGCTTTCTGATTTTGTTCATTATAATCACTTGTTTTCTTTGATTAAAATGTGGAAACCCTCGTGAACATATTACAAATTGGTGCCAAATAGTTTCACTATTTTTTTATATTGTGCTGTTTCAGATACATATAAGTCTTTGAAACACAACAGGATATTGGTGTATGTTGCCCCGTGCTCCAAAAAACCTTGATTTGATTTGTCGTGTCTTGGTGAAAGAAACAAGTGATCCTAATACGTCTTTCACACCTTATTTAACAAAGAAACAGAAGAGAGAAGCTTATAGGACCCGTTCTAAGGGTGCTCCCTCTCCTCCTATTCGTTGATTTGAGAAATGAGCTTCTGGTGGGAGTCTCTACTCTCTACCCTTTTTCCTTATAATGGTTTTTTGATAGATAGCCCTAGTTTTCCTAAGTTTCTTTGGTAGGTTTTTTAGAAACATGTTGCAACTTTCTATTTAATGCTTTCCTAAGGTCTCCTGTTTTTTGGTTTTATGTTTTGGTTTTTTCTAAGAGTTTTGGTATAGTCCCCTCTCCGGTACAGTTTTTCCTTTTTTTAATAAAATTTTCGAGCAAAGTGGTATTGGATGGGGGTTGATTTGGGATGCCAACCTGGTTGGGATGTCAATCTTCCCCTTGATGCCTCTCTTTTCTATTGATTCATCAAAACAAAAAAAGAGATACATATATATATATATATAAGTCCACAAATTTGGAGGTCTCGTAGACTTATTCGGGTAAGTAATTAACCTGAAAAGCTGGCTATAAAATGTGAAGTACGTTATTGCAATTGGTATGGAAATATGATGAAGTTGGAATTTTCAATTTGCGTTGACCGTAGTTTATTAGGTTTGTGAGTGGTGTTGCTGAAATATGAATGATGTAATTTTGCTTTAGGAAAATGCTAGACTTAGCGAAACAGTTTTCGTGGATGAATTCGCGAGTGAGTTGGCAAAATTATATCCTTTGGATTTTACAAATATTTGAGCACCGCTTTAAAAAAAAAATTATCAAAGCAAGACCACCCATGATTTCCGGAAAAGAACGTGTTTAATTGGTTGAACGATGTTTCGCGACTGGTTCTTGAAAATTTTCCTTGGGACATATAGCATCACTGCTTTACTTTATTGAAGGATATTATTTTCATACTCGTTATTGGAATTTAAGTTTTCTTTTTAATGATAATTTGAGTTATATTTTGTTGTAGATTCTTTGATAATAAATAAATTGACACTACAAGAAATTATCATATTAGCTACCATAATCCTGCTACAGTCCATGCCTATAGTTAATTTGTGTTTAGTTTGCTTTAATCTTACTGCAAATAATTGTTTCCTAGCCGATGTTTACAATTGTTCGTTACATTACATACCCAAAGACAAATTGTTGTTTTTTTTTAATTAAAATATTTATTCAATTCTTTTATGTAAAATTAAAAAGTATATTTTCATTTACTTTTATTTTATTCTGAGTCTCTCTCTCATCTACGATTCCTCTCTCTCTCTCTCTCATCTACGATTAAACCTCAATCTTCATAAACAAAGAGTTTGGTTCAACGCGCCACCGTTATGCCCAACACGCCACCGTCTCCGATCATCAAACCACCAGATCGTTCATCTCTGTTGCTTCTCCATTTTCATCTCTGATCTGGACCTTGGTGCATTGTTGTTCGATCTACACCCTCTCGCCATCATAAATTCTTCTTCAGGAAATATCAATTCCAATTGAATGAAACAGAACGAAGAAGAACTATTGTTTGAAATCAATTGTGCTCATTGATTTGTGAATGTGTCACAATTCTCGATCTTTCTCCTTTTCCAACGAAGAACCGCACAGGTTTTACCCCTTTTGGACTTGATTGAGTTTCCAACCCAAGACCCTAATTTCACCATATTTATGTACTAAAATTTGAATTCTTAGTTTAATCATGACTGAGTTGTCAAACTTTGCAGAAAGAAAATGTGTCCGTGCTACTGAAACTCGTCGCATGCATCGGAGACCGGTTCCGTCTGTAGCTAGAACTTCATCGGCTTCGCCTGTAATTAATGACTTATATCAAGTTTGTTATGTTTACTAAAAGGTAAACTTTTAGGTATCTTGCTTGGGGTTTGAGTGGATATAGATACCCTCAAGGCAAAATTTGTTTAACAATTCAGTTTATTTTAAAATAATTTAATATGAAAATATAATATGGCATTCATTGATTGAACGAGAGGTACATATATCCAATCAAAATACATGAGTATTATTGTGTTCAATTGAATGAAACCCCTTTTTGAAAACATAATTCCATTTTATTATCACTAAAATCTAAAAAAAAAATCTAAAAGGAGCTTACAATAGTATTTTTTTTTTTAAAATGCTATGAAAGACAGGACCTATAATAACATTTAATTGACATGTGCTATTAAATACAAGGATATAATAGTCAGTTTAAAATTAAAGACGAGGCTATAATAGCGAGTTTTAACAAAGCACCATTAAATCCTGTTATAAAAACCTACTCGCACCAAAGTAGGATACCGGAATAGTTTCAAAGTAGCATACCTATATTATTGAGGCTTTTAATAGTGCCTCTATTAAAAGCGAAAATTGTATTTCTCATTTCATAAAATTCAAAATTATTATTCTCTCGATTTAAAATTATTAAGGGTATAATATTAAGTGTGAGTTGCAGGTGCCAGCTTAGCTGGGATCTCTTCTTCTTTTATGATTACTATGTACCTCTTTGATTTAAAATAAAATAAAAACGAAAAATGCGACTTCTATGTAGTGTCTTGGTGTTTGACTTTCTTGATTGTTAAGGAGTAGAAATCATGTTCGTTTCTTAAAAATGACATGGGTAACTCTATTATGTATAAATGTCCAATTAATATCATCCATATTAAAAATATATGCATTTATATCGGTTATATACTCTGAAAATATAGTAAAAGATTTGCCTATTTTTTTTATTGAATATATGTACTTTTTTACATTAATATTCCATTTATACTCTTAACTCATCAATATAGTATTTCTTAAAAGAAAGAAAGAAAAAAATACACACTAGGATACAAATGGTGGCAAAATAAACATTATTGTCTTAACATTTATGTATAATATATATATACACACACACACTAAGGATCTAAATATACATATATAATGTCTGTATTGTTACTTTATTTTATAAGTATCATAAATATATTACTTATAAGCACTTTTGACAAAAAGTTTTTTATTACAAGGAAAAATAATTTATGTAATTTTTTAGGTTTAGAATTTTTCAATAATTTTTAAATGCATACTAAATGTATAAATAGAATAAATAATTAATATACATAATAATATATTACATTTATTTCTAAAGTATATTATTATAGTTGCATATATATTATAATAATGCACTTTTAATCTTATTCATAAAATATTAAAGGCCAAAAAATTTAATAAAAATTTAAACTAACTTATAAAATTATAACATTATGAAGGACACATAGAATTATACATTTAAAGGTGATATAATTATTGTTAATCTTAATTGTTAAACTATTATGAAGTCACAAAAGTTATCAACGCACTTCACAAATAAAGGGTATGACTCTTTTGGACAATCTGCATCAGATTTGCAGTAAATGGGATCTGCTTTATCAAATAAGAAAGAAAGAAATGAATATTATAAAAAGGTGATATAATATTGTGTATATTAGAAAACTTGAAAACGGTGTGGAAAACGACATACCCCGATTGGCTACAACAAGAAATGGAGAAAGAATTATGATCAAAGCAAAAACAAATATGAGAGTTTGAGCCATATTTTTCTTATGTTTCATGTAATAAATAGACATTTTTGATCGCTTTATAAGTACATAAATCCATGCTTTGCTAAATTCAATTAAATAGTTTTTAGCACTTAGGAGTTTCAAGAAGTCACTTATAAAATCGGAATCAATGTTAAATGTCATTAATCAATGTGTTCTCTTATCTCATTCAATTGATCACTTAACCTTCGCTATGATCTCACATAACAATCTTGGTGTTCATCAAACTACATTATTCTTTTATTATACTTCGTTGTTTTTTTTTTAATTTATCATTTACCCTTTCGTATGAGATAAAGAAAATCCCAGGAGAGAAACAACAATTATGAATGATAAAATAAGTTAGATGTATAAATAACGCATCAAAGAAATAACAGCATATATTTATTTATAAATTAAAAGTATTACAGTTAATATATAACAAATGTGGAAATTGTATGAATTGAGTAAATGTTGTGTTATCTTGCTCAAGGAAAGAAAGAAAATTAGTTAGTTTGAGATGTAGCATTGTCTTTGTATCGACATATTTTTTTGAGGGAGTCATTGTATCAACATAAATAAATAAAAATTTGGGTTCGGACTGAAAAAACATATATCTTTTTGTCTTGTTTTTAAAACTAATTTTGGGAATTTAAGTCGTAAATCTATATCATCTATCTTGAAAATCTCTAGGACAACATATATAATTCATTTATATTCATGTGTATAGTTAAGTCAATGTTTAAATATATAAATTGTATACTCCCTTCAATATATATAGAGAGAGAGACACACACACACAGTATACTATTAATTTACCATTTTCCAAAAATTCAGAAGAAGAAAAAAACACAGCTCATCGATGCCACACAATTTACCAAGGGGAATAAAATTAGAAGAATTTTTTTGTAAGCTCTAACCGTAGATGATGAGTTCCTTTTTCTACTCAAAGGAAAACATATTAAATGAAAAACAAGTACAAATAAGCTAACAGACATATACATGACCCAATAACCACTTAAGCAAACCTTAAAGGGTATTATAAAAAACAATAACAAAAATGATAAAACAAACCGGACAAAAATCCAGTTAAATAAACCAAATGTGTAGAAGAAACTCAGCAGCAGCAACCGAGAGAAAATCTAGAAGAGATGATCACTCAAGGTCTGAAAATGACACAAGGTCAACTCGAAGAGATGATCTTGGGGACACCTTTTCTCGCCACATCCAGGGATATAATTAATATGGATCAAGGGGAAAACATCATTGGGTTGGAAGAAGACTATCTTGCCTACCAGGTCTCCAGGAAGCATCGTTGCCGTAGTAAGTATGTTATGCCTGAAGAAGAAATGGAGAACCTAAAAGTTGAAGACTATGATCAGGTTAGGTGGTATGAACACAATGATCCTAAAGGACGGGGATTCCTAAGCATAACATAGACATAGACATAGACATCAGGCTTGAGACGCTAAGCACGCGCAGAATGAGAGGCAACTCATAGTTTTATTTTCTGCAATTTCCCTTCCCAATAAGCTAAGCTAAGATTTCATGTCTGAAAAAATTTCTTTCTTTTATTGTTGCTAATCCTCATTATTATTTTAAATTTTAATCGTTGCATTACTTATATAACCTTTCCATTTCAAACATAAATTGTTTTAGTCTCAGAAAGTTATTTCATAACATTTACATCAGAGGGCTAGCTTACCCCCTAAATTCAAGAGCACGATAATTATTAGGGTTTGTTGTGGAAGGTACTTATTACATTCACCATCTCTTTCATGTATAGCATAACCGGTCTGAATTTGAGTCAAATATTCAATCCACTATTCTACCATAATTCTTTCTATATTGAGTGTTCCATATGTATGATATTTTTGCTCGAATTTGCAGCCGTTCTTTATAGACTATCAGACATGTTATACTACACACAAGGCAAAATATTTGGGTGCCTTGGGCCTTTCAAGCCACACTTTATATTATTATTATCCTTTGTGAAACCACTTTCCAACAATTATTTCTTTTGTTATTACTAAGTGACAAATCATGTCACAAGTTTTGAACCTAAACGTTTTCTATTTGATTTCTCTTGGAGTTAGATAGAATATTTTCAATAACTTGCTATGATTTTAAACTAAATTTGGGGTTACTCTTTGGAATTAGCAACATTTTAAGTTTGGGGTCGGGTACCAATAGAACTTATTTATTAAAAATGGAAGAAAAAAATGTAAATCACCATGAATCTACACACAAAAAATAGAAAAAAGAAAAAAAAAATCAAGAGCCAAAAACATCAAAAAAATTGGTCTCTTATAAAAAAAATGTATCTATCTTGAAAAATGAAAGATAAACAGTTCTACTTAGTACCCATCTTGTTTGTTAAGGAAGCAAGGTAGGTTGTACTTCAAGGTTTAGTAGGAATCCTTAGGTTGATAATTTAACTCTAAGTTCTTTTGCTAGCCTACTTTCCCAAATATAACCCACCTTAGCCTAAGACATGTTATAACCCTGAAAGACTTCAAAGTGTGTATATAGTATGAGCTTGACTATCTATTTAGAATTGTTTCAAGTTTACAGCAAGGTAGATTCATGTGACGATGGGAGTGGGCAAATGTCATGACCAGCCATACTATCTTTAGGAGATACATAAGTGTATCCTGGAAAAGAGTGTGGCTGAGAGTATGAGCTACCTTCTCTAAGTATGTCCCGCTAAGAGTATGGCAGGTCATCTTACGTTATTTATAACATCTTTTTCAGTTATTTTTATTTAGTTTTAATCCAAAATATAGGAGTATTAGAACAATTGTCTATGATTTCAGAACATTTTGTATGTTTTCTATTTGAGTCATGTAATTCTAGTTTTCCCGAAACATAACAATTATAGGGTGTTTTTATGTAATTCAAGAAGAAATCATGCAAATCGGCAAAGCAAAACATTTTGAAGATTTGTGAAGATCCTTGAAAAACCACGAATGAAGATTCAAGAGGCCTCTGAAGACATTACAAAGGGACGAATTTTGTTCCCAAGTCCCAAGACAACTTAGAACGAAGCAAACACCCCAAAAGACAAAGAAACAAATGTTTATGTGCAGAAAAATACACTCATGTGCCTAGGGCATGATCCATGCTTTTAGGGAATGCACCATGTGTCTAAGGCATGAACCATGCACCCATGGCATGGCAAAAAAACACTATTCTCCCAGCCATGCGCCTGGGGCATGCTAGGAGTGGGTCAGAACCACTTGTTCCACCTTTTAAATGGAAAAATTCCAATCTTTCAGCCCAAACCCAGGTAGAAACTTTGCCTATAAAAACAACTCCTCTCATTCATAATTTTTCATTAATGTCGAAGCAGTTCAAGAGGAAGGTAAGCACTATGAGCTTCAAGGGAGGAGTCTCTCCTCACTCTAAGTCTCTAGGGTGTGTTTTATTTCTTTTGTAATTTGTTTTTAGTTACCATGAGTAACTAAACCTTTTTAGGGTAGGGTTCTAAGATGAATCTCTATTTTATGTGTTGGATTATTTAATTTAAGTTCTTTATTCATTTATTTTGTGAATCCGGTTTAATTTTACTATAGTGTAAGACTTTGTTTCTTATGAAGCGAACCACTCTGAGACAATGGTACTTAGGAAGCTGACATATCTAATATTGGTAAAAACCTACCCGAATCAGGAAGTAACTAAGATAACGAATACGATAATTAGGGAAACGTAATAGCTCAATATTTAAATCACCATAGTAACTTTATTCTTCTTACAATAATTGGGCCTTGGTAAGGTAAAGGAGATAGGGTTGTCTGTTTGTCGAACTACCAAGTGGGAGAATATGTTGATGTTCTTTTAAGATCCAATAGGCGAGGGAACCTTTTAGACATAGAGAATTTAGAAACTCTAATATCCTTCATTGTTTCAAATATCTCTGAGAGAGTTAGGAGCACACATACATCTACACGCAAAAGTGTATCTCCCTACAAGTTTGACAATCATAAAGACTAACGTGTAGAAACTCCGGTGTAAGGTTGCAACTCGACAGCTGGAGGGGAATAAACTCATACTTTTGAGAGAGAAAGGCCTCACACGTACAAACTTGTGTGATCAGTAGGTACAAGTTGACAGCCGATAGGAAATAAAACCCCATGAACTCATCACTTAGATAGAAGACGTAAAATGAATATGAATAGTTTTTTACCATTAATTATTTCCGAAAAATGAATAAAGAGGATTTGAATAATCCTACTCGTCGTTAACGTTCAGCAATGAAAACAGGTTAACTTCTAAACTCTTGCTCCACTGCAAATAGACTAAATTGCAAAACTCCCATTTATCTTTTATTTTATTTATTGTTTCTTGTTCCCAAATAAGTAACGCGAACTGCCTAGTTGGAACGACAATCTATGTGGTACGATACTCTACTTACACTTTATTACTTGTTAAACGATTTGGTACATTTGTCTAAATTCGACCATCAGTCTCCTTTTCAATTTTTTTTACCAAATTTACATTGTTATTTAAATATTGGCTAAAATTCACTTTTGGCCCCCTATGTTTAGCTCCGTAGCAATTTTGACCCCCTATTAAAAAAAATCACATTCCAACCACCTAACTTCACCCCCTTTTGCAACGCATAGGCGCCCTCTAATTTTGACCCTGTCAAAGACTATTATTTAATTAAATTTAAATGGAAAAACGATAGGAAGAATTAATAGTCTTAGGATTAAATCAGTGGTCAAGATTAAAAGACTCAATTTAAGTGTTATTGTGTTCCTTCAGTCTAATAAACCTCATTTTTTCTTCTCTTCTCTTCACCCCACAATACAATTTCGATAAAAAAAATTTCATGAAAACTTGAAACCAGAATAATAATTTGGACCAGACACCATCTTGGGATCCAAAGATAGAAAGAAAAAAGTGTGGTATGAAGCTCCTCTCCTCTCCTCTCTCCATAACCGTCTTTTTCCGATGTCGTAACAAACTCTGGCGAGGCTCCGGCGTTGCTTCGATGTGGGATTTTCACCATTTTTTCGCATTTCCCCTTCGATTCTCTAGTGATTGTTGCTTCCTTTCGTATTTTCGCACCTTTCTTTGAAGTTTTTTCAGGTTTTTGGCGGTGGTTGGTTTCTTGTGTTTTGGTGTTCTTCTCCTTTGAACTTTCTGGTGTTCTTGGTTTGTTCTGGTACTCGTGGCGGTGGTTTGTTCCTTCACCATAGTTTGTCCATGGCCATTTCTGGCTAATTTGGATACTACGGTAACACGGCGGTGAAGCCCTCGGAATCTGGAAAATCCTTTAGACAAGCCTTATCGAACAACATTCATCATAGGTCCGTTCGAATATCCATGGAAATGCTTGTTTTTATGCTTGTTTTAATTTGGAAAATTTGGCTAACGTGTTTGAATTTCTCATGGAAATGCTTGTTTTCTAGACTTGTTTCTTTTTACTTGTTATTATCTCTTAATAGTGTTGTTGTTGCCTCTGAATATCCAACTCCTTCTACTTGTAGTGGTCTCATGAAACAAATAAGGAAGGAGGATGAAGAATGAAGGAGGGTGTGAGAGAGTTGCTAGTGTTGTTCTTCTGGAGAACGAAAAAGAAAATCAATGGATGAGGGAAAATTAGCTAAGTGAGGGAGCATGTGAATACTTTTAATCTTGACCATTAATTTTTAATCATAAGGCTATTAATTATTTATAATTTCTTTTTTGTTTTTTATTTTATTTTAAATTATAAGTGGCCCTTGACTTGGTCTAAATTAGAGGGGTCCTATAAGTTGCAAAAGAGGGTGAAGTTAGGGGGCTGGAAAGTGATTTTTTTTAATAGGGGGCCAAAATTGCTACGGAACCAAACTTAGAGGGCCAAAAGTGCATTTTAGCCTTAAATATTTATTGACATGACATATAATTCCTTTCTAATGTAACTTTTCTTTAAGGAAGATATTGGCATGTTCCCTTTTATAGACATATTGGCTATGAAGCATTAGGGATAGGGATTTTTCATTTATTTTTGAGAATATATTTTGTTCAATACCTAGAATATATGTCGCAGATACCCGCCCGTTTTCCTAAGATCTTTTGGTTGCATGATTCTCTCCTCAACCTTGTGGTCTTTGGTTCGAGAGTTGGCGTCTTCAAAAAAAAAGTCGCAGATGCCCGTATATGTGTATCCTAGAAATGATTAAAGGTATAAAAAAAAAAAGGTAAGTCAAGATTATGATACATCAATGTAGATGTACATAGTCCACTTGAAGATGGTGTTGGGACTTCTTCATTCGACATAGTTATCTCTTGATGAATTAGACTAGAATTCGTACTTTTTATTGATTATAGAAATGGGAGAGAAGAGATTGAGCTACTTAGCATAAGAAATAAATTTATTAAGAATATTTTTGTTGATATCCTAATATAGTTTTTGATATATGATTTAGAAAGAAACTCTATAACACAGTTATTATATGTTGTAAATTGTTATTATTATGTTATATATTAATTATTAATGAAGAATAATCAATGTATATTTTGTTAACACAACTAGGTCATGTCATATCCTCAATTTCAAAAAAAAAAGTTATTTAATTGTGCATGTGTACCGTATCCTGATAAGAAGGATTTTAGGGTCCTTTGCATAGTAGCAAGTATTGTGCCGATTTATCAAACAATTGTATCAAACCACAGAGACCGTGTTTTCATTCAATTCGTTCTTGAGTTTGCAAAGTTTCTAAATCAGTTTTATGAATAGTTGGTTTGGTAACAATGTGATAAGTTAGAATTTAGCATATATAGAGGAACTTGTGTTGGGATTAGACTTCGGTGGCTATTTTTTTAATGGTTTCTCTTAATTGATAGTATAATTTATATGCTTCAAATATAACTCTACCTATCTTTCATCGCATGTTTCCATGTTTGGAAAATGACATGAAAACCATCATATTAACCAACTTCTGATGCTAAGCAAAATAGCCGATTGATTTGATAGCATATAGAATGTTTATGGATCCTTAAAAGTTGTACAAGCGTGGAAAAAGTGCATTATGAAACTCAAATAAAATTTCTGGAATTTTCTTGATTCGCTAGGCAAGGCAGATTCGCTTAGTGAATTATCCGAATTTTGAAAAACTGCACAAAAAATCAATTTGGATGTTTGTAATTCGAAGACACTTCCTTTTTGTTAATTCATACTGAAATTCTAGCTTACACGTTTTAAAATGTTTTATGCAATGTTTCAACGTCAGACACACAGTAGGCAGATGTTCTGGTTAATATTCAAACATCATGCAAATAAACAAATAAAACGTAGAAAAATAAATGAAAAGAAAGTAAAGAACACAGTGAGTTTGTTGACCCAGTTCGGTGACAAACACACCTACTCTAGGGGCTACCAAGCCAGGAAGGAAATCCACTAGTGTAGTCCTTATTCAAAAGCTCTCAGCAAACTCCTCGTTTACACTTTATGACCTAGAACCTACCCGTCTAGACTTCAACCTAGGAACTCCTAGATCTGAGATCCCATCTCACTATCCTATGGTCAGTCACAGCCCCTGTGACCTATCAGACCTAAACAGAAACACAAAGATGAAGTTACCTTTAAGCAAAACAACTACGACCTTGCTTAAAAGCTTTGGTGTAGCACAAAGAGTTTATAACTCAACAAACAGTCCTTAGCATGTATCAAGATGATACAAGAAAGGCTCACAACAAACCAGAACTAAACTTGCATAAACACGATACAAGAGTAGAACACACGACGACTCAAAACCCTAAAAACTAAACTTTTTAGAATGACAGCTTGAATAATCAATAAGGTCTTGAAGTCTTCCTTATATACTGAAGCAGCTTGGGCTAAATACTTAGTTGGGCTTCAGCACAAAGCAGATCGGTTCAGCTAATCTGCAAAACAAGAATCATAAACAAATATGGAAAGTCCTAAAATGTCGGAAAATTTATAGGATCGTTCCCACCAATAACAAATATTTCCTAAAATAAAAATACTACTTTAGAAATATTCCACAACTGATTCTTCAAAGATATGCGCGTTGCTTGGTCAATAAGATAAGGAAATATTGTTTCCTTAAACAATAAAGGGCGCGCGTACAAATAGGCATATACTTAGGCACACTGAACTGTGCCAGGATGTTGGAACATCACATATGGATGCCTAAACCATGTTGGAACATAGTATCCAACTACACAATTAATGGATATTTGTTTTAGCAATAACGCAGCAAATACAAATACCAACACATACTTTTGCAACAAAAATTTTAATCATCATATTCAAAGAATTTCATACGTGTGTGTGATTCATCCTAATGCTATTATTACTAATGATAAATTTTGCATCAAAACTTTTTAACATTTTATAGCATGGTGATGTTAAACAAGACTGCATGAAGCATATTGTTATCAAAATGGATGAATATGGGATTGTTAGCCTATTTTTTCAAATATATCTCACTTTAACCTCATCCACATTATAACCCTAAAAAGACATTTATATGTGTGTGTTGATATATACCTTGAATGTCTGTTTAGAATTGCTTCAATCTCATAGCAAGGTACAATCACATGACGACTAGAGTGTGGCAAATGCCTTGACCAACCTCACTGGATTTAGGAGATACATATGTGTATCTTGGAATTGTATGTGGTTGAAAGTAAGAGTATCTTCTCTAAGACTGTTCCACTTGCATGGAAGTTGTAAGCTAGTCAAGTCTGATGATGAAATGAATGACAATCTGAGCAAATCTATGAAAAGGTATGTTTCATTCTTTAAATTCATTTAAGTTCTAACTTCTTGTTATTGTGTTGCTTGAGTACAAACAACGGTTTAAGTTTTGGGTTGTGATGATGGAGCATCATATGACAATTTTGGATATATTTTTAGTACCTTTCTTTGCATTTGAAGACAAATAAGTTGAGATATATAGGAGTTGTCAATGGTTTGAGGAACATATTGAATTATTTTCACTCGAATCATTGTAATTCACTTTTATCGTAGATCATGCAACTCCATTGGTGTTTTGAGTGTTTAATAGTGAGAAATATGTTGGAACAAAATTGGATTGTACAATTCCTCTAATGATTTGATGATAAGAAAGTATTGAAGAACAATTGGATATGCTAATATTTGTTTAAGTGTTCAGGACCATAGAATAAAATCTAGCAATCAATTGGACATGTATAAGAGCATCAGTATCACTAGAGAAGCTTAAAAGACTATGGTAGAAGATCTGAAGAAAGGTCAGCCAGAAGTCAACTTCTTGGATTAGAAGAAAGGATTCTACTTAGAAGTTGAAGAATCTCATCAAACTCTGAAGATCATCCGACTCAAAAGACCCCGTCAGACTTGGAAGACCTCCAAACTCATAAGATATTGAGGGACCCAAACTCCACGTCAGATTTGTTGTCTTCTCTAGCTGTCTCTATCGAGGATCTGATAGTTAAGTTTTGTCTTCTTCTGGCAACGTGTAGAAAAGGAAAAAGAACTTTAAGGACAAAGAGAATGAACGGATAATTCCAGTTTCAACAAACGAATTTCAAATGACTATTCAACAGAATTATCCATATCAAGCAGTGGTATAACATCCTTGATTTGAAGCTTCTCAACAACTCTTAATGTGATGGCACTCTTATCCAATGTCTCTCATATCTTTGCCTATATAAGGAGTTGAAGACCTAAAGAAGAATAATAAGAGTCTGTTACTTTTACTGTGTCATTACTCTGCCAAAATCAAAAAGCGCAAAAATACTTATGAATTTCTTATCAAAGTTTGTATCTTAGAAATTCTAAGTTGAAAAGAGTATGTTCTAGATTGTATTGTTTACACCTTTGATTGTATATCAAGTGTAAGATCACATTTGTTTATTTGTAAACAAAAGAAGTCTCTTTTATGTGTGCTTGCGCATTAAAAGTCTCTTTCAGTTGTGATTCAGCATTGGAAGTCTCTTGCATGTGTGCTTGAGCAATGGAAGTCTCTTTCAGTAGTGATTGAGCAATAGAAGTCTCTTATTTGTGTACTTGAGCATTGGAGGTCTCTTGCAAGTGTGCTTGAGCATTTGGAAGTTTTTTGGAAGAGTTCTTGAGCAATTGTAATCTAGTGAGATTATAGGGAAATGCCTTGGAAGTGCAAGGAGACTGGACTACTCCTGTTTTGTGGGAGGAACCAAGATAAATTGCTCTCTCTCTCTCCCTCTCTCTCTCTCTCTCTCTCTCTCTCTCTC
>Ga0228710_1000803_pt1 | contig 43538 bp, 22 predicted proteins | sample MedpolnodulmetaG_FD_177995 | JGI IMG/M metagenome (GOLD analysis project Ga0228710, IMG submission 177995) | Root nodule microbial communities from Medicago polymorpha collected in Santa Monica, California, United States - pink nodules | ecosystem: Host-associated > Plants > Roots > Nodule... | reverse complement strand
CAAGGAGGACAGGACTACTTCCGGTTTGTGGAAGGAACCTGTATAATTGCTTGTGTTCTCTCTTCTTCTGTTCTTTACATTATCCGCTGCACATAGACTCTGAACTCACTCAGACTCTGAACCTGAGGACAGTTATCAAGAACGTAAAAGAAGAAGTTTCCAAAAACACAATTCAACCCCCCCTTCTTGTGGTTTTTCTCACCTTCAGATGATGTGGTGAATTGTTTGTGTGAACATATGCATTGTTGTTTGAGTCATATGTTCATGCATACATGACAGATGGTGATGGATTTTATATATCCAAATTGACGATGACTATGATGTTTTTGTTGCATCAAAGGTGACGACCTTGTTGGTGAATGGTATGCATATAGGTGCATTACGCGTTGTTGCATGAGTCTTATTTGTATATGTGTTTGGTGAATGAATGGAAACGGTAAATTGCATGCTAATGATGTTGTGAACTTGTTTGTGTTGATGAATAATCTTGAAGTCGGATTATCCGTTGTGCAATTGATCGAAGAGTTGGGTGAATTGAAGAAGCAGTTGGAAGAGTTGATCGAGAAGCAGTTCATTAGGCCGAGTGTTTCTCCGTGGGGTGCTCCAGTGTTGTTGGTTAAGAAGAAGGATGGCAGCAGGAGGTTGTGTGTTGATTATCGGCAGTTGAACAAGGTGACGATTAAGAATCGATATCCGCTCCCAAGTATTGATGATTTGATGGATCAGCTGGTTGGTGCAGAAGTGTTCAGTAAGATTGATTTGAGATTAGGATATCATCAGATAAGAGTAAAGGCGGAAGATATATCCAAAACCGCGTTCCAAATGAGGTATGGACACTATGAATATTCTGTGATGCCATTTGGAGTATCTAACGCGCCAGGTGTCTTCATGGAATATATGAATAGAACATTTCATCCTTTTCTGGACCGTTTTGTTGTGGTGTTTATAGATGATATTTTGGTGTATTCGAAGTCAGAGGAGGAGCATGCTGAGCATTTAAGAATTGTATTGCGTGTTTTGAAGGAGAAGCAATTGTGTGCTAAGTTTTTATACAAGAAAGCTTTTACGTCTAGTTTTTATAGAATTTTATAGGTTTAAAACAATGACTACACAAATACGGAGTAGTTAAAGACAAGCGCACGCGCAAGAGCATCATAAAGACATCTTGAGACAACCACGATACGCTAAGCATGCATGGCAAGGTGGACGCGAGCCTAAATAGAGGATTCTAGAAGAAAATGCAAAAGTCGATTCGCTAAGCATGTAAGTCATGCTTAACAAGCCAAAGCAGTTAACCCTTCAGGATGGAAAAGCAAAGGCGGTTCACTAAGCACAAAAGTCATGCTTAATGATCAAGGTAAATTAAAGGAAAAATATATTAAGAACAGTTGGTTTTTCCCTCCCTTGAAGAAACCTGGATTCGCTAAGTGAATCTGCAACTTCAGAAACTCTCTAAATAGAAGTGTAAGTCATTTCTAAATGTAATCAATTGCAAACGAAGTATACTGTAGAAAAATAACTAGGGCATATAGTATCTGGAGCCATTGGAGGGCCAAGGAGAGCATAGGCCATACAAAAAATCGACTATTTTTCCATCGAGCATCGGATGTCAGTTCTTTCTATGTTATTTCCCGTCGTTAACTTTAGTCTGGTGACGTAAGAGGAGGAAAGGGTGGAGTTATATCAGAGGCATAAAAAGTATACCATCGATTAAGAGGAATATTTATTGAAATTTAATCCCATTAAAACTCCATCTATATTAATCCAGTTTAATTTGTTTCAAACCACTAAAACACTTTATAAACACTTTGTTTAGAAAATCTGCCGATACAAACTTTAATTAACTAATCAAAATCTTTGTGGATATGATATTTTATATGTTTGATAAAACTGGCATACTTACCCTTGTGCTGAAGTAATACCAACCGATAAAAACTCCTTTATCGAAATGACGCTGTTGCTGGGGACTGAGTCTAATTAATTTGATTTTAGTTTGTAAAATCTGAGTTTATGTTCAGTTTTGTTATGTAAATTTCGCTAAGCATAACCTTGTGCTTAGCATTCTTGACAGAACCTATATATTATTTTTCTATTATGACTGATTCGTTAAGCATAGTTATCATACTCAGTGAATTAATCAGTGTTTGTGAATATTTTTTGTTATGTTTCCTTTTTATTGTATAGTTTTTGTTTGCAAAAACCTCTCTTTACTAGACAAAGAATTTTTTTCCTGTTAATTATATTTGTTTCAGATTCTCTATTATAACAACATGTACATTCCATACGATTATTAATATAAACATTATCAACAACTTCCTTCCATAGATGAACGAGAGTCAGAAGTTGAAGATGTTTTGAACGTGTTCATGCAAATGTCCATGATAAACATACATAATATTGAACAAAGATTGATCAATTTGTCATGTTAGTTGGAGATGGTAAAAGCTCGACTAGCTTCTTCACCAACAATCATGGATGTTCAAACCAACAGTTAATCAACTTGAGGACGGAGCATCATATGACATTTTTGGCTATGTTTATATTACTTTTCTTTGTAATTGAAGACAAATAAGATAAGAATAAAAGGAGTTGTAAATGTTGGAACAAAATTGGTTTTGTACAATTCCTCTAGTGTTTTGATGATAACAAATTATTAAAGAACAATTGGATATGCTGATATATGTTCAAGTATGCAGGACCATATATTAAAATTAAACAAGGTCTGAACATGTATAAAAGCATCAGAAGCACAAGAGAAGCTAAAATATTATGGTAAAAGATATGAAGAAAGGTCAACCAAAAGTCAATGTCTTGGATCAGAAGAAACGAACTAATTATAAGCTGAAGATCTACATCCGACTCTGAAGACCTCCAGACCCCGAAGAACGAAAGACCCAGAGGGACTCAGAATCCACGTCAGATTTGTCCTCTTCTGTAGTTGTTCCTATCATGTCTGTGATAGTACAATATATCTTCTTCTGACCACGTGTAGAAACAAATAAAGAACTTCAAGGACAAAGAGAATGAACGGATAATTCCAATTTCAGCAAAGGAATTCCAACTTACTTTACACCCGTTCCTTTGAGAAATCAACTACTGATTTAATCTTTGTCCATGCTTGAGTCAAAGAGGTCATGCACCAAATCATAAATTAGCACATGAGAAACACCAATGCACAACATTTACTCTTCTGCACTGGTCATTCACATAATATGAATTTAGTATACAACAACTACTGAAAAATGAGCAAAAAAGGATTTACTAGAAGTCATAAACATCTTATAAAAATAGGTCTACAAGTTGAAATATTAGATATCCTTCTTACGTAGCCTGAACATATGAAAAATAAGTTCACATGTAGGAGAGGCCTTTGAGCATAATGATAGTTCTCTTTCTTTTTTAAGGCTATCACGACAACATATTTTCATAGTTTGCAAAACTCAACTTTGAGCATTAATAAGAATATATGTTGCTAACTGAAGCTCACCTTGTCGGCCTCTGAAATACCAAAGTGTGCAAGTTTTAAGGCGTAACGAAATGCACTGTGGAACTAGATAATGGTCCACCCAACTTTCCTGGTCATTGTCTCATATCCCAACGCCGCCAAAAGTGCCCTATTAACATACATAAAATAAAGTAAATTAAAAAGGCATGTTAAGAAATAATAAATCAGATGTGATCCCTAAACTTAACAAACCTGACAAAGCTCAATATTTTCAAGGTTATGGCAACAATGGAGCATTTGCACTAACAAATGCAAATTATAGTTGATAGAGTGAAGTTCCAACTTGGTCAAATTATGAAAGGTAGGAATTTCATTAAACCATAGATACACCTAAACAAGAAAACATCATAGAAAGATAAACTGTCAGAAATAAGGTCAAAATTCTCAACAAAAATAGAATAAAGCTAAAACAAAATTGCTTAATTGCACTTTTCCCCCCTATATTTTGCTAATTGTGCGATTTTGCGCCCCATCTTTTTTTTGAGCGATTTTGCACCCCATCTTTTTGCCCCCTTTCTGGTTAGATGGAACTTATTGTGTTCAATTGCACTTTTGCCCCCTATCTCTTTGCCAATTGTGCGATTTTGCACCCCCTCTTTTTTTTCCTGAGCGATTTTGCATCCCATCTTTTGCCCCCTTTCCTCTCTTTTAATGATGATTTTGAACAAAACACAATTGGCAAAAGATAGGGTGCAAAATCACTTAAAAAAAATAGGGGGTGCAAAATTGCACAATTAGCAAAAGATACGGGGGGAAAAGTGCATTTAAGCCAAACAAAAATAACAAATCTATTATGCTCTTCTATTCTATACCATCAGTATCAGTGTATTCATATAACAATAATGAATTTTAAACCTTATTTATTTCTATGTGCAGTTCTGCCACATTATGAAGTGCTTTCAAAGGAAAATGACAAAAAGTGTGAAGCATTTCTGCATTGGTCAACTTGCTTAACCTTAAGCTTTGACACTCTTGACAGGATAGATAGTCCTCCTAGTGGAACCATAAATTAGAAGCTTTGAAATCTTGAAGAATTGGACATCCAGCCAAAAGCAACAGTAAATCTCGAGCATTTAGAAATATAGCGTCTTGGAAATGAAGGGTTTTGAGGGAGGGGAGTCTAATGGAAGAAAAACCGTTCACAGTGAACCCATAAATCTCGAGAACAACAAGTGTCCTGCAACTAGCAACTAAGAATGTTAAAAGGCAATTGGAAACCACCATTAACCATGCCTACACTGATTTCAAGGTGCTAAACTCCATTTGATGACATTGGGAAAGCAAATACGACCAATATGAGGATCATGATACCAAATGTCGAAGGTACTACTCTTGATAGAATTATTATGTGCGAGCAAAATAGAGTACACAAACTCGTTAAAGCGATAATAGTCTTCTAGGTCATCCAACTCAAACGTCAGTGATGTTGAGACTAGGATTTGAGTGCCAGACACTAGTAGCAACGACCTGTGTTTTTGGGATGAAAGAGAGAATATGGCAGAGGACAGTGTTTGGTAAACTGCTGATCACATCATCATCATCATCGTTACCATTATCCGCAATTGATGACATTTCTGGAGTAGTAAAATTTGAATTTCCTGCATAACATAAAGCAACTAAAATGCCAAGTTCCCAAAAATACAACTAATACACCAAATTTGTGCTGAAAATTGATTTATATACGCAGATTACACATGAATGTTTGAAGTCTATATATTTTGGTAAATAACTGATCTTATAATTTTGCAATCAGAATTAATTTTTAGAAACATTTTAGTTTACTTAATTTAGGAAAAATAATAATGATAAAATAAACCCTATCATCATTTCCCACTCCAAAGATACCTTATAAATAATTGGAATGACAAAGAAAATTGGATACATCATAGCTAATTGGAATGAAAAATACAGATTATGCAGAATGAGAAGGGAGAGGCGGATCTACACATTTGGTTGGGAGAAAATTTTAAAGAAACAATAATGCAAACTATATTAAAAATAAGAAATAATATTGTTTGATGCAATACAAATACAATGAAAATCGTCTCCTATCCATTTGCTGAAAATAAATTAAAATAACATCATTGTTAATTGTTAAACCCATTTGCTGAAAATAAATTAAAATAACATCATTGTTAATTGTTAAACTCTTTCTCAAAATAATTGTCTATCTAACATTTTTTCTCTGTCTCGAAATAATTGTCACTCTAGAATACCAATGCAACATTTATTTTATTTTTTTCCAATTTTTTTCCACTATCATTCCCCCTTATTTGTTAAATTTCATCTAACTTAACTACTTCATTAACTACAATTAATAAGAGTATTTTAATAAATGATACAAATTTTATCATTGAAATTAAAGCCAACCTCAAAAACCTATAAACCATGCCAAATATATCACACCTATTTATTTTGTGAGAGAGGGAAGTGTTATCATATAATTGCGTGTTTTGTTTAATAAAAAAATTGGAGAATGGATGTGTGGCTTTAGCCACACATAGCTCCGAGTTGGGTCCGACCATGTGGAAAGGTAATTAAGAACAAGTTAATTAAGAGTATGGCTTCTCCCATCTATTTTTGCTCATTCCTGTCAAAATAGCCGAACGTGAGTTAACTGACGCAGGTGTATTCTCAGCGTGAGTTAACTCACGCAAGTGTATTTCTCAGTGGGGATGAGAAAAAACAGATGAAAAAGAGCAATTATCGTTAATTAAACTCACAAGGATAATTAAGAATGTCGTATTATTGCTAAACCCACTACTCTTTAGTTACTTACGGCTTCGAGCAGAATGAACTTTCGTCTCTCTTTCCGGTGAATTGGGGGTACAAACACTATTCTTCAAACTTAGATTCATCCAACGGTTCTTTTTTCTTCTTCATAAGACGATATGTCTAAATATGTGAAAACCGGAAAGACCGATTCAACTAAACCGGTGAAACCCAACTAACTCGCATTCAACATGGATATACACTCTTTATACTCTAGAATCTTTTTCTTTTTTTGACCAAACTGGAATCTCATTTTTAATCCTTACAATTACAGTTTTTAACCTCCTAAAAAATTTGTACATTATTTTTAGTTATTGTAAAAATTTCCTTAAGAATCTCTTAGTCCCAGTAAAAAATTTCTTTAACACTTTTGGTCCCGAGAATGCTAAACGAAAATGTTACATAGACTCAAAAATACAATTTAGGGGTGACAAATCTATGTTTGATTTCGTAACATTAACATATGCACCATAGGTACAAATTAGTATTTCTGTAAAGTTTAAAAATTTATAAAACGAGTGATTTTGCATAATGATCCACTTAACACTCAAATGAGGAGTTCAATTGTGAATGCTCATAACACCCACGGACTGTTTTATTACTTCTACTCTTGAATGATAAGCATAACATAACTTTTTTTGTCTTTGATTTGATACCCAAGCAGAACATAACTTACAACACTACAATAAATATATTTCCTCAAAAACAAAATACACTACAATAAATATAAATTCTATAACGTGTGTCTAAATTGGTTATTTCACACACCACCAAAAAAGAAAATTGATTATTTCACAACTTGTGACAATTTTAAAATTAGGGTAATACTAACCTGTGACCTAAAGGCACAAGTTAAGGAACTATAAAAAGAAATAAGAAATAAATCTTATATTGAAAATATACATTATTAAAATTTTACAACATTGAATACAAAAGTTTTAAAAAAATTCTTCTATTTTAACTTTTTAAAATAGTTGGGTAGTGGTTGTCATATTTGACGTTGAAAATAACCAAATGATAACCACATATTTGATTTTCTTAACTAATTTTTTTGATTTGATTTGATTAAAAAACAATTCGACTTTTTTATTTCTAATTACACCAATTCTTAACAAACTTCATAATAAAAAAAACCGCATAATTAGAGCAGATCCATGTCATTTATCTTTAACTTCGTAAACTCATAAAAAATCTGTAACTTCGTAGTAAATGAAGCATCACTCTTTCACTTCAAAATTTAACCATTTTTTTGTCTTTATGCGTAGTATTGGTAGTGGAACTTGATATCTAGAATTTACAACACTCACACACAACACACACCAACCATTTTGACCCAATTGCATTAAAGTTTACTTTATGTCACACACACCCCTTTAGTTTTCAATTATCATTTATCAATGACCTCCCCAAACTTAAGCTTAAACTCCGGAAACCGTTAAAAAATAAACATCATCTTCTTGGCTTGTTTTTTGCAATAGCTACACCTGTTGACATTGTCACAACTCTTGTATGCATCATGACAAATCTTCAAAATATATAATTTTTACGAATAAAAACACATTAGTCGGGTACAACACAACTACTTAGCCCTTACATAACTAAACTCTAAAACAGTTGCAAAATCCAATGATTTTGTTGCCAACTCGCCAAATTTTAACGCTTTCAGGGATTGCTATTTACCAATACAGTTGAGTTCTCAAATCAACTATGTTATGCAGAACTAAATATTATACGAGAGAAACAAAATATTATACAAGAGAAACAAAAACAAAAACCTAGAAGAAATAAATTTCCACTCTGAAATTTACTGCGCCAAACCACAAATTTTTCCTTGTTTCTGAAATCATAAGAAAAATAAATAGAAGCCAGTAAAAGCCAAGGATGCATTTCCTCCATCGTTATGGAACTCGTGGAAAACACTGATTTTCCTGTTTACCAAGGAAGGAAGTAAAGGAAGTTAAATCAGAAGCTTGGATGCTTCGCAAACAGAATAATACCGTCATATTCGTTCTGTGTTGCATCAAACCGTGTTATCACAAACAAAAATACACTATAGGAACTAACTAATACTTAAATTCAAAGGGCAAAATAAAAAAATTAAAATTGTATTCGAGATCAACTACTCGTTTAATCTTTGTCCATGCTTTTAATCGAGTTATAACAGTTAATTAAGTTTCTGTGAGCTTCCTCGAGTGCATGAAGTGGTAACTTAACATTGCAAATCTGAAATAGCAAAGTAAGAGCATAAGATATGTTATCCCTAAATTCTTGAAAGTTGAATCTATCAACCATGTCCTACATTTAGTTTAAAACGGAGGTTGAGCAGTTGAATTGATATGCTGAACACGCTTCCACAAAGGACTCATTAAGACAGTTCAAAGGCTCACTTCTCATTTTCATTGCAGTATTTTTTAAAACTTATTAGAAGTGAGTTCTCATTCTCACAGGTATACATGAGAAACACTAATGTACAACTTTGACTCTCCTACCAAGTGATCATGCATTTAATCAGAGCTTAGCATACAACTAACTAACCAAAAACTCAATAACATAGATTTAGTTGATGAGATGTCAGGAACAAGTTAAAATAGATAGCTCTACAAGTTTGATATTTTTTCTAAACCCTGTGCACCGAGTCAAAGATCAGCACCATCAAGGTTCACAATTCAAACCTAGCAGTTGTAAAGTGAAAGTTAATAAAAGAACTGCTACTTACATAGTCTATTCGCATTTAATAATAACTTCACAAATAGGAGAGGCCCTTGGGCACAAGAACAACTCTCTTTCTATTTTGAGGTCTTCACTGCAATGTATCTTCACAAAACTTTTGCATTCTTCAGAATGTATCATGCCAATAGAAAGCTCGCCTACTTGGCCTAAGAAGTTTAGAAATTTGCAAGTTTTAAGTTGTAATGAAAAACATTGCGGAACAAATATTGGTTCCACCCAATTTTCTTGGTCATCTTCCCTTATTCCATTGGCGGTGCCCTATTAATATAGATAAAATAAAATAAGTAAATCACAAAGGCGTGTTAAGATATGATAAATCAGATATGATCCCTAAACTTAACAATTAGAGTTTATAGAGTAAAGTCCCAAGTTGGTCAAATTATGGAAAGTGGGAATCTCATCACAACCCCGATACACCTAAAAATCAAAACACAAAGCACATAAAGATAAACGGTAAGAATTTAGGTTAAAATTCCTAAAAGAAAATGCAAATCAAGTAGCATCATTTCGATAATAAATTTCAAACCTGTTCTGGACCGGTCACAAGGCAATTCGCATGTCGACACGTGGCTTAAAATACACCGCCTTAATGCTCCGTACTCAAAAGAGCATGCCAGCTTGCGTGCACCGTGCCATACGGGAGTGCGTCTCCGCGCAAGGATCATCGTACATGTGTCCTTCCCCGCTCCTAATAACACGCCGCATAACCCGGAGACGGTTATGACCAACGAAACATTCTCTGCCACCGTGCTACTTAACTGTTTCTTCGGACAGATCATTTGGCGCTAGAAGGAGGGGATCGTTCGCTAACCGCCACGGTCCAACGATCCTCCACAGTAACCGTTTTCAGTTACGCGCATCTCCGCCTTAACCGTTTTCAGGTATATGTTCCTCCACCGCAACGATTAACAGTTACCGCTCCTCTCCTCCGAAGTAATGACTAGAACTCGTAGGAAAACTACCGCGAGTCATGCCTCCGCCTCTCGAACACCGCCTTTCAAGACTCAAACTCTCCAAAGTCGAACAATCTTGATTCGTGAACCAGTAAATCCCGAAAAAGACAATGCTATCCGTGACGCTGCAACAGCTGCCACGGACACAACAATCCTTCCCCCGTCTCCTCAACGAGAAGAAGACGCTCCTGCACAATCGTTTCCTCAGGTCTCACCGTCGTTCGAAACGAAGGAACTATTGGCGAACCTGATGAACCTACTTTAATAGCAGAACGACCGACTCGAGCGTGTAGGGAAAGGTCAACGCGAAATATCGGAGAAAGCTTCCGCGGGAAATATGAGAGAAGTTCTGTAAGTACCGGAAAACCGCCGCATGAGCCGTGACATGTAACAACCTGATTTTCGCTAAAATTATTTTAATCAATTATTATGTGCGTTTGTATGTGCTTGTTTGTCTCTGTGTGTATTTTATTCGGGATTAATGGATTTTGGCTTAATAAGGGTATTTTAGTCAGTTTGGACTCAGGGGTATTTTGGGCATTTGGTGAGCAAGGGTAAAATAGTCTTTTGTTAAGAGAATTATTTTTAGTGTTCTAAGTGGGAATAATTAGTTTTACTAGGTTACTAGTGGGTTGTGGAAATTATTTCGAGACGGTAATTATTCGTTATTTTGACGGTTAAGTGTGTAGTAACTCGGTGAATTAAATAGTAGGAATATTGAGCCCATTAAGACAATTAGAGGCTGAGCCCATTTGTGTAGTGACTATATAAACACTAGTCTTATGAGAAATTAGGTCATTACCTTCAATACTCATTTTCGCAAAACATTTTAAGATAGAGGTAGAGAGAGAAAGGAGATCTTGAAGAGCAAAGAAAATTGGAGAGAGAAAGCCTTGGGGTTGGTGGCTAGGAGAAAAATTGAAGCTAGGAATTGGATTGTTGAAGCTTAGAGGTAAGGGGGATAGTCTCTTTTTCACTAATTAAGCTATAATCACTTTTTCTACTTGTGGGTTTAAGTGCTTTTGTGATAATTGTGAGTTTTTGTGGTTTTGAATGATAAAATTCTTGCTCCTTTTTCATGTGAAATTGTGGGTATGATGAACTTCATGAATTTGTTGTGTTAATAACTTTCATAGTTGTTGTTGTTGTTGTTGAGTTGTTTTCATGATTTTTGACTATTTGAGTGAAATTCATGAATTGATGTATGATTGTTGTTGAAACATGTTTGAATTCACTTCATTAATGATTGTTGATGTTTGTATGTTGATGAGATTTGAATTGGTGTGGTTGTTTTGATGTTTGAATGGCAAATGAGAAAAATGGTGGTTTTGGTAGAAATGAACTAGATGATGATTTGAGATGAGTTGGTGTTATAATCCGATGTTTGTTGTGATTTTGAATGCCTTTTTATGTTTGTAATCAAGTGTATAAGCCTTGAGGTTAAATTTGGGGTTGAAGGGATCAAACTTGGGGGTTTTGGGTGGAAAATGGTGTAAACCCGTAAGAGTTCAACCAGAACAGGGGAACTGTTATGGAGAAAACTCGCTCCGAGCGAGTTGCTCAGTGACAGTATTCCTTGTTTTGCTCGTCCCGGGCATCCGGGGTCAATCCGGGTGGTTCCAAACTGATTCTTTTAATGTAATTTAATGTATTTGAGCTTTCTAAACCTTTGGTAACATCAATTGAGTTAGATTGGACTTGGTTTTGTGAATCGTATCATAACTTTTTGAAAATAGTTCAAGAACATGAAATTTCCGAAAACTTGATTTCTCAAGGGAAACAGGTAGGACTAGGGTTGTCTAGTATTGTTATGATTTATAATAAAAAATTGGACAGGAATCATGAACTTTAACTTGGTTTTGCTTTGAAAACTTGAATTCTTTGAAAAACGGAAAAACGATACAAACTTTGTGAAACTTTGAGTTTAAAGTGAATTGGCCTATGAGACGTACATGTATACGCTACTGCGATCATATGTGACTTGTGTGTATACTTAGTTGAGGCTTTCAAACTTGTTTGATTTGTTTTGTTGGATAACTTAGGAAATGAAAGAAACGATGCGAACTTAAGGAATTTGAGTAATTTTCGAATTTAGCCAATGACACGTATGTGTACACGCTACTACATTTATATGTGATTTGTGTGTATACTCGGTTGAGGCGTTTGAATTCGTTTACTTTGGTTTTGGAGGATTTATCGGTAAATGCTAGTTTTCATAAACCTATACGAACTTTGCCAAACTAATGTCTTATGGTCGGATAACTTGTAAGAGACTTTGAATTCATGTTATTATGATAGAATGTGAATAAGTCTATAATGTTTGGATGTTTATTTGGATGAATGTTGTGATGTGGTCAATTGTCTGTATTTTATGTTCTCTAAGTTTATTGATGTTGATGATGATTAAGATAATCATTATGTTGATGTTGATATTATGTTGATGTGGATATTATGTTGATGTTTGATGATGATTATGTTGGTGATTTTGATAATGGTGAGTTATTGGCGACGAATTCTTACATGCAATTGGCGACGACTTGATAGTGTATGCATTTATGGAAAATTGTTGATGTTGATTGTTGACTTGTTGTTGAACATATGCATTGATTGAGTCATATGTTCATGCATTCATGATGTTGGTGTCGGATTGTATATCCATATTGGCCGACGACTGGATTTTATTTCCATATTGGCGACGACGAATACTTTGTATTCATATTGGCGACGACTATGATACAAATGTATCTAAGGTGACGACCTTTAGGTGACCAGTACCACATGCATATAGAGTCGTGTCTAGGCGCATTACATAACTTGATAGGTGTCATACTTGCTTATGTGCATTGGTGAATCATGTGAATTAGTTGAATATGTGCATGGTAATTTAAGTGCATTGGTTAACTTGGTGAATTGTGTACTTGATAATGTTTTAGTTATACTTGTACATTCGGTGACCTCAACTGATGATTTTTATTTGGGTGAAAAAAAATGAAGTGTGAATTATATGTGATTCGATGATCTCTTTTGTGACGATGATTTCCTTGTTTATATTTTTGAAATGATGAATTGTATTTGTTGAGTTAACTATGCTAACTGAGGAACAAGGTTAGTAATTCTTATATTGATTGATGTTGTTAAGTGATGAGATTTGATGATGATTTAAGATATGAATATGTTTAATGGGTTATGATAGAAGTATGATAACATGATTGATGTTGAACTGGGGATAATATATATGTGATGGTAGTATTATAGGAATGTTGAGTATGTATATGTGTTATGCATGAATCCTTGAATGCTTATCCTTGATTATATCTTGATTATGAATTGTGGACTAACCCCTAGTGGTTGTTTGGTTGACCGTCTTCCTTATCCGTATGGATGGATAGACGGTGTGCATGAATAGTTTGTTTTGCTTTCATGAATTGCTTGAGGATAGCTTCGAGCTAACTCGTTTACTGTTTTCAATGTCTTAGATTTAGGGCTATGATTAGGGGTCGGTCTTTATTCTTATCTTTATTATGTCTGTTGAAGATTTTTGAGATTATGTATTGATGATGACATGAGTTGTATGATGACATGGCTACTCGGGGACTTATTTTAATTATGGATGACTATTGAGTTGATTATTTAAATGTTAATATAATGACGTTTTATTCCGCTGCGATGTTTTGAGAAAGTTGTTATTTGTGCATCTTTAGTGATTTGTTGAAGAAGTAACATCTAGATTCTTGATATGCCGTATCATTAGCGTAATTTATCGCTTTGAGAGTTTAGGGTGTTACATGACACACTATGCAACAGTCCAAACTCAGAGCACGATGGACGCCTTCGTCGTCGTATCCATCACGACAAACCAACAGAGTGTCTGTAACACCATAAACCCTTAAAGCGATAAATCATGCAATCATACAAAGATTTAGATGTTACTTTTCTATAAGTTCCAAAACTTGCATAATTAATTTTTCAAAAACTTTGCAGCGGATTATAAAATCATCACTTCTCCTCAACAGCTAATAAAAATCTCCATGTAGCCATGTCATATAAATCTCAATACATCACCAAATATAAAACCTCATCTCAAACATATTGAGTGATAAAAAAATATCATATAGTCGCAAGACATAAAAAAACAGACATCTTAATCAAAGCCAACACACTAAGACTCCAAAAGCAAAAGACGAGGTAGCTCCAAAGTTAGCTTTCAACATATTCACCAAGCAAAGTAACTACTTCTGCACGCTGTCTACCCATCCATACGAATAAGGTAGGCGGTCAATCAAACGACCACTAGGGGTTAGTCCACATTTCACAATTAAAATATAATCAATTGAAAGTAAACGACATAAGTGAATTCAAATGATTGATCAACGCATATTTAAATCATTCATAACCACTCAACATCATTAATATTCATCAAGCATACAAGTATAGTAATCCACAAGTACACGTTCACATCATCATATATTCACCAAATTTCACCAAGTTCACCTATGCACATAAGTCACCAAGTTTCACCAAGCACATAATCAAATATAACGCAATTAACTAATTATCAAATGTATGTAATGCGCCTAGACACAACTCTATATGCATGTGGTATCGGTCATCGTCAAGGTCATCACCTAAAGATACAAATGTATCATAATCTTCGTCGTTGAATACAAAGTATTCTAGTCATCATCGTTGGATGTAAACATTCTAGTCATCTTCATTGGATATAAATATCCTACTTATGAATGCATGAACATATAACTCAATAATGCATATGTTCACTAAGCAAATCATCGTCATTAAACATCGTCATTTTCCAAACATGTGGTCATTGTAACACCCCAATTCTTAATATTAGTTTATTAATATTATTATTAGATAATATTAGTATTAATGTTATTATTAGTATTGGTTGTTAGGTAGTATTAATTTAAATATTCATATTTATTGGAAGAATAGGTAAGGAGAAAGTAGATGGGTTGGTTAGTCGATTAAAGAGTGAGAGAAAATAATATTTAGAAAGAAAATAGAGTTTTTTTTAGAGAGAATAAGAAATTAGAGTGTGAACGGGGGGATTAGTAAAATTGGGTAGAAAAGAGGTGTAGTTAGTAAGATGAGTAGTGCTTTAATGATTTAAGTAGAGGGGAGTGTGAATAGCAAGACGGTGTAGTTACAGAAATAATAGTAACAAATTCGAGAGGTGCAAATAGTAATTTGAAAAGATTAGTAACAAACCTAGAGGACATGTAGTAATCTAAAAAGATTGGTAACAAACTAAATTAGAGCTTATAAATAGAAGAGAATTAGAGAAGAAGGATTACCGAGAAAGAGAGAAACAAAACGGCAAAAGAAAAACTAGGGTTATGGAGAGAAGAGACAAAGAGGAACAGCGAGAAGAACCTAGAGAGAGATTTCACCGTCGGAAATCATCAATTTCGCAAAACTAGAGGTAAAGGGGGAGTCTCTATTCACCATAAGGTTTGTATAATCATGTGGGTAGTGAAGGGTGTTGTTTTCTATTGTTTTTCATGATCTTTTGGTAAATTGATGTGAAATTCATGCTCTTTTATGTTGCTTATAATTATATGTTTGATTTTCCTTTTCTAAAATATGATGTTTTGCATCCGTGATACTTTTGTTATATTTATTTTGAGTGAATTTCGATTTATGAGAATAAGATTAGATTTTTGTGAGAATTGGTTTGTGTGGACTATAAAACTTTGATTCAGAATCTGAATCAGTTCTTTCTTCGGTACACCTAAATTACCATACAAGTTAATATTAACTTTAATTTTATGTGTATATATATATGTGTGGCTTTCTCTTACTATCACAATTATAGGATTTCATCTCTTCATGAAAATTGTTTTTAGGTTTGTTTTCAATAGCCGTAATTTTGTGATCATATATGCGACATAGCAGGTTATATTTGAGCAAAGAACAATATAAGCCTTACCAATTCAATTAACCTTACAAGCTCATAAATATCATTACTTATGTTATCTATATTTTCCTTCTATGTGCATTTATAGTTTCGGCTACTTATAAGTATAGCAGCTCATAAAAATAAAAAGAGAATTTTGCTATGTCTTGGGATATTGTTTAGGCCACGTACACTTTTAGTGCCTTTTAAATTATTTAATAAAGGTAAAACAAGGATACAATGTTTATTATTATGTGCAATTTTAAAGATGTGTTATTTAACGATGTGTAAATTATTAGGTATCTGATATTGTGTAATTGATGAGTTATTTAACAAAGTGTAATTGATGAATTATTTGATTAATTGTAATTTGTGAATTATTTGATGATGTGAAATTGATGTGTTGATATAAGATGTGTTATATAAAGATACGTCATATAAAGATGTGATATTTGAAGATGTGTTATATAAAGATGCGTCATTTGAAGATGTGCGATTTAAAGATGTGTTATATAAAGATGTGTATTTGTCGAGTCATTTAAAGATGTGCATTTGTTGGGTCATCACTTGGTGTTCATGCATTCATTGTCAGTCCGATTTAAAGATGTGATTTAAAGATGGGGGATAAATCAGTAATATAACTCTGATATCCAAAACTGGTACCACATGCATGTAGAGTCGAGTTAGGGACATTGCATTCATTATCAAGTATATTTGAAGATGCGGTGAATTTGATTATATATTTAAAGAAGTGTAATTTGTGAATTATTTGATGATGTGTCATTTGACGATGTGTAATTGATGTGCTCTTAGAAGATGTGGAATTAATAGACTTGTTATTTGAAAAAGTGTAACTATTTTAAGATGTGATATTTAATGATGTGCTTCTATATGATTATGTGTGAATGTTTTGTATTTTATTAATCTCTACTTGATATTCTTAAATGTTGTTGATGCTTATATGTTATTATAAGATGTTGATTGATGCCTATTTGATTTTTATTAAATGAAATTTTATATTTAAATGTGAATATTATCTTACTGTGATGCATATATTTCTAAATGTAATTGTTGCGTTCTTTTATCTGAATCTATACATGTGTTTATGCATCTCTTTTGTTGAATATATTCTCACCCTCTAGTGGCGGGTTGGGCGCCTATACCCTTGTGGTGTAGATTTGCAGGAAGAAGAAATTTAGTAGCAATGAGTCTCTGAGGATGGCTTTGGAGCCTACTCGTTTACTTATCGTTTTTGGGAGTCTTTATCGAGTCGAAGCTCTGATCTGTGACACTAGGGATTGGGGATTTATTTTATTTTAGACTATGTTTTAGAATTCTATTAAAATCAGTTTTTGTTGAAATTGTGAAGAGATGTATACTTTAAAGTGTTTGAAAACTATTTTGTTGCGACGTTTTTTTTAATCTAAATAAAGTACTTTTGAATTGATGAAGATGTGTGACACCCTTGCGTGCTTTAATAATTATTATATTTTTATTAGAAAATGATATGTGGAGTTTAGGGTGTTACAGTCATCATCAATATCATCATCATTTGCATGTAAGAATTCATCTTCATTAAAATTATCATCATAAACATCATCAACAACTAACACCTTAAGGAAGTAGTATCGTTTCAAATTCACATTTCACACAAAAATGCATAAGTAACAACATCAAGACATTCATCAATTTAAACACCCATTTATCATTGATTCATCATCATTCTATCATATAAACATGAATTACATTCTATTTACAAGTTTCAGAATCATAAAACTCAATTTCGTTAAAGTTCGTCTATTTCGGTAAAATTGTCGGTTTCCAAATGTTTTGCCAAATGAAGTTTCAAGCATCAATCATACACTCAAAACATCCCTACATATCACCTATCATCTAGGAAAAACATTCGCCTACACGTTCCATTCACTGAAACCTATCATATTCTATCATAAAAAATCAAGTTTCCCCCATCCCAAAACTGATTACTCAAAACCTCTCATAATCACTTGTTTTTCAAAAATGCTTAAAACAACCTTTCAATCAAAACCCAAGTTTTCTCCCCAAACAGCTTAATACTCGCAACTTATTATTTAAAACAGAAGTTCAATCAGCCAAACTCAACACAACTACATCATCAATTCACCCCAATTCATCAGGAATTACAATTCACCATTTATGATCCATTTCATCAAAACTCATTAAAACAACAACTTAATCACTACAACACAATTAGTGATACCCCAGACATGAATCTTCGTCAAAAACATAACACAACATCATTTAAAGCATAATTTCGTAAGTTCATCAACAATCAACAATAACTTCATTTTCACCAATTTAAGCAAAAATTATAAGAGGTTCATATATCATACTTCAACCATGGAAAATCAACAACAACAACAACAAAAACAAGCTTAGCATCAATTTAATATACCCAAACTTATCATCAAATAAGCAGTATGAAAATCGACATTAAAATTCACAAAAGGCACAATTCACAAATAAACACTTATTCACATAAGCAAAAGAAGAAATTATAGCTTAATTGTGAGAAAAGTTTTATCCCACTTACCTATAGCTGGCAAGATTCTAGTTATGGCTTCAATTTAGCTCCTCTAACCTCAAGTCTCTAGCCTCCTTCTTCTCTTCAAGCTTTTTCTTCTCTCTAACCCTTTTCTCTATTCTTTTCCTCTTTCTCTCTCTACCTCTCTCAACATATTTTGTGAAGTGAATGAATGAATGGAAAACCTAGTTTTCTCTTAAGAGTTATGTTTATATACCAACATCCAATTGGGCTAGGTTTTCTAATTGTCATAATGGGCCTAACATCTTTACTAACTAATTCTCAAAAGTTACTACTCATTTAAACCGTCAAAACACTGAATAATTACCATATCTAAATAATTATTTCAACTCACTAGTAGCTTAGTAAAAATAACCATTTACAACTAAAATACCAACAATAACCTTCTTAATAAAATGACTAATTTACCCTCACTCGTCAAATGACCAAAATACACCTGAATCTAAAAATGACTAAAATACTTTTTTTATGACAAAAATCCATTAATCCCAAATTAAATACACAGAGAGACAATTAATCACACACAAGCACATATAAACATGCCTAATAATTAGGTAAAATAATTCTAGTTAAAGACGGGTTGTTACAATGTCCAATTTCCGAAGGACGTCAACACTACTTCAGCCGCCTCAGAGGTAATCACGCCCGAGTGGAGGAGAGATGCTTCGTAAAATCGGGAACATGACACCGAGGACCGCATGCCGGCGGAGGGGAGAAGGAGTCGTGACACATTCCGCAAACAAACTAAATTGCAAAAACCCCTTTATGTTTTATTTATTGGTTTTTATTTTATTGTTTTTTGTTCCAAAATAAGTAACGTGAATTGCCTAGTTGAAACGGAAATCCATGTGGATACAATACTATACTTATCACTTTATTACTTGGTAAACGATTTGATACACTTGCCTAAATCTGACCATTAGCAGTCGTGCTCATACCTTGTCCCTTTATGTAACACCATAATCCCTTAAAGCAATAAATCACGTGAATAATACAATCATACAACGATTTAGATGTTACTTCTTCTATAAGTCTGAAAACATGCATAAATAATTTTTCAAAACATCGCACCGGAATAATATCATAATATCTCAACAATAGATAATAAAAATCTCGAAAGTAGCCATGCCACATGTCTCGTAACACATCACCAAAATAAATCTGAAATCTCAACATACTAAGTGATAAAATCTCATCAAGTCATAGAAATATAAACAACAGATAGACATCTTAATCAGAGCTCGACACACTAAGACTCCGAAAGCAAAAGACGAGGTAGCTCCAAAGCTAGCCTCAAGCATACTCATATCTATACGTCGCCTACACATCCATACAAATAAGGTGGGCGGTCAACCAGACGACAACTGGGGGGTTAGATAACATTCCACAATTAAGGTATAATCAAATGAAAGTAAAACGACATAATTATTTCCAAATGATTAAATAACGCTTCATTAAATTGTTCATAACAACCATCATCATGATCAAACATCAATCATACAAGCATAATAATCATACAAGTACATTTACACATCAATGTTCACCAAGCACATAATCAAATATGACACATTTAATCAATTATCAAATGTATGCAATGTGCCTAGACACGACTCTATATGCATGTGGTACCGGTCGTCACCAAGGTTATCACCTCTAGATACAACTGTAACATAAACATCGCCTCTTGAATATAAAGTATTCTAATCATTGCCTCTTGATACAAAATAGTATCATAATCATCACCTCTGGACACTTATGAATGCATGAACATATAACTCTATAATGCATACGTTCATTCAACAAATCATCACCATCAACATTAATATTTACATACATGCGTTCATCACCAACATCATCACCAATTTGCATGTAAGTATTCACCACTAAAATATATTATCACCATTGAAATCACCGTTTCAAATTCACATTTATCATAAAACACGGAAAAGCAACAACATTCATGGCATCCACCATATTAAACACCTATTCATCATTGATTCATCATCATTCTATGATATAAACATGAATATAATCCATTTACAAGTTTTGAGATCATAAAACTCGATTTCGGTAAAGTTCATCTATTTTTCACAAAATTGCCTAACTTCAAGTTCATTCACAAAATAAAGTTCGATGTTCTTACATTTCTTTAAAAAATAAAAAATAATCTCTTCATACCCCCTAGCATCTTAGCTAATCAATCCAAGCATTTTGGTTTCACAAAGTTTTGTTACTTTCGCAAAAACTCAAGGTTCGTCTCATTTTTAACATGTTTTGAAATCAATTATTTTTATCAAGAATAAGCCATGTTAATCCACTCAAATAGGCCTAATTAAACTCTATTTAAGTAGGTTTAGGTGTTAGGGACTTTAAGAGATGCGTTTGGGACCTTAAAACACGAAAAATTGAAGGTTCGGGACTAAACAGCCAATGCACGGTCATGCACTAAAAGCGCACCGTCGTGCATTTTAAAGCTCATGGTTCAGAAGAAAAGCGAACGATCCTGCACATCCTGCACAGACTGCGGTTTTGCACCAGTTCATCAAAATGCACTCGCGCATTTTCGCGCGTAAAAATCCAATTTTAACTCCGTTTTCACCAATTCGTCCCTAACTCTTAAACCATTAATACACACTCCAAAAACACTGTTTCCCAACCAAAAATAACTTAATTTAAACCAACCAAAATGACTTATTTACAAAAGTGCTTAAAAACGGCTTTTGGCTTAAAACCCAATTTTTCCCAAACGATTTCACATCCAAACATAACAATCCAAAAACAGATTTTTTAATCCATCTAAATCAACAAACTCATTCCTTGAATTCACTTAAACTCATCAACATTAAAATTCACTTCATTTTGTCCATTTTCACACAAACACAAGAACTTAACCACAACAACACATTTATCAACACCCAATCCATGAATTATCATCAACAACATACTCAACAACAATCCAAGTATAAATTCATGAGTTCATCAACAATCTTCAACAACAACATCAATTTTCATCATTTTAAGCAAAAATCGCAAAGTTAACATTTCTATATGATTAAACCATGAAATTTAAGCACTCAAAACATGTTTCTAACAATTTTCACACATTCAAACTTATCGCACAATCATGAGCACGAAAACCATCTTTCAAAATCACAAAAATCATAAGTTCGACAAAAGTGCTTATGACCCAAAAGTGAAAATTGAGAATTCTAGCTTAATTAATGGAAATGATTTATCCCCCTTACCTCTAACTTCAATTTCTTCTATCTTGGGCTTGAATCTCCCCCTAGCTCAAGCTTTTATCCTTCTTCAAGCTCTATCCTCTTTTTTCTCTATTCTTCTCTTCTTTCTCTCTCTACCTCTCTAAATGTTTATGAGAAAGGAGTGAAATCTAACCTAGTTTCTATTCACTTTAAGTTTATATAGTCACCACTTAATTGGGCTAGATTAAGTTTCTCATATTGGGCCTAACTCCCTCCTACCAACTAATTAGAAATGTTACTACTTACTCATCTTAGTAAAATGTCTAATTATTACCATCTCAAAAATAACTACAGCTAATTACCTAAAATAATGCAAAAAATAACTATTCACCTCAAAATACTTCAATAATCTCAATTCTAAGATTACTAAAATATCCTTGTTTAATAAATGACTAAAATACCCTTTAATGTCAAAAATCCACTAATTCCAAATAAAATACACCTCAAATACCAAAGTTATACCCCACAATACTTTTACTTGCCATGCTACAACTTCGGAATGAATGATATATCTTTCACATGATTTGGAAAAACTTTACATCAACTATAAAAACATTAGATAAAAGAGGGATGAATGTACATATTCCCCCTTATTGACAAAGGGTTGCCACTCTTAAGAGCGCTTAGTTTAACGTCCTCGACTCAACTATCACGAATCCGGAGGAATCATTTTAAGGTGACTGCATATGAGTTAACAAACATTGAAGAATCGCCCTAGTAGTGCTTTACTCTCTGGGAGTTCACCTTAAATTCTCTTTTAGAGTTATCCTTCAAAGTTATAGCTTTGATGGAAGAGACTTGTGTAATCACAAAAGGTCTAGAAGATTTTGATTTAAGCTTTCAAGGAAAAAGTTTTAGTCTAGAGTTAAAAAGTAAAACATTCTCCCCTGCTAGAAGCTCTCTCTTCTGAATTTTGGCATCATGCTATTTCCTAATTTTTTGACTTATAAATTTCTGCAATTTCGTAAGCATCAAGCCTGAGCTCTTCTAATTCTTAGAGTTGTAGCATTCTACAACTCCCCGATTTGTCCAAGTCCAAGTTAAGTTTCTCAAGAGCCCACATGGCTTTGTGTTGCAGTTCAATTGGCAAGTGACAAGCCTTGCCATTAACCATCCTTATGGAGACATCCCAAGTGGTGTTTCCTAGGAAGTCATATAAGCTCAGATAGCATCATTCAATATAAGAGACCAAATCTTCCATGAAGGATTAACACTCTTTTCCAAAATCATTTTAATCTCTCTATTAAATAACTCTACTTGACCACTGGTTTTAGGATGATAAGCGGTGACAATTTTGTGTTTGATAGCGATATACATAATATTAGTTGCATATAAAATTTTAAAAACTAAATAAAATTACATTATAAACTAAAAATAATTACTTGAGAGAAATGCTTGTAATATTTATTAGTGACTACAGTGGAAAACAATTGAAAATAACATTCATTTTTGGGTCAATTTTTTTATAAACGAGAAAATTAAAATTATTATGGGAGAGAAAAAGTAACATTTAGCATGAATATTAGAAAAGTATTAAATATATAGTGATATAGTAATTTATTTATTTGGTCAATATATATAGTTTTTTGACTAAATTAAATATATTTGGCAGCAATTTAATACGTTCTTTAAAAAAAAATAGATTCTCAAGATATATCTTTTCAATTAATTGAATTTGGATTTATTAAATCCAAATTTTACCCATCTCTCTCACAATAATTGTTGCATTTGATCATTTTACGCAACTAAAGAAAATATGATAAATCAAACAAATTTAACAATTAATTTTTAAAATTATCCTTATTATTTATTAGTGTGTTTTTTATTGCTCCCCTCGTTCCTAGATACATGTCGCAATCTTATCATATGCATAATGCATTATTCACATAATTTACTTTAACCATATTTTTAACTAATATGTTAATACAAATGTTAACAGGTAAGATCTTGTTCGTTTTTTCTCAAAGAATATTTTTAAAATAGCAAATTTTTATATATTTTACTATAGATAATTAAGTACATTGATGGTTAAGACTATGTATTGACATATGTAAAGTGATTAACTGCGACATATATTTAAAAACGTAGAAAATGGAAAATAATAACTTGAAAAATGATGGCCATAGTATTCACCATAAGTATAGTTGAAAATATTAAAACTATTCTTTAAATGACACTCTCTACGACAACTTGTTTAGTAAATGTGACGTTTTTTATGAAACTTTTTTTTTCTTTTTTCTTTTCAATAAGACAATATATAAGAAGCAATAACCAGATGCCTTAAAACCATATCTTTGAAATATTGCTTTCATTAAATTACGATGGTTGTGAAGGTATATGGTGCAGACTATGCTTGCCCGAAACGGGTGATTGTGTGTCTGATTGAAAAGGATATTGAGTTTGAAACGGTACATGTTGATGGCTTTAAGGGAGAGCACAAGGAAGCTGAATACCTTAAGTTGCAGGTTCTTTTTCTTTGTTTTAATTTTTCTATTGTACTTTTGGTCCCAAGCGTTTTTTTTTAAAATTCAATCTACCATATGTTGGGTTGAATTCGAATGGTCTATGGTCGATAATTGCCACCTTTATGTGGGTGGCATATAGGTGGGTGTTTTTAGGATGTATAGATTTCAATTCATAATTTTAATTTGCTTTTTAAAACAAAATTTAAAATATATATTATTCAATCTCGATCCAACGGCCATCAAAACATTAAACGTGTGATAGTCATATGATCCAAATCGACTTGAGCCGACTCATTGGATTGAATAAAATTATAATTTAATGGAAATTTTTAGAACAAACCCAAAAACCAAAAAAATATGGTGTTTCTTACTTTCTCTTTGGTGAAAACCCTTTTTGGTACAAAATAGAAAAGTTTCTCAGGATAAGGGTCACCATTATATAAGTTGTAAGGTTATGCGTCGATTCTCACAAATGCGGAAAAAATGTATTTGAATTCTATATAGTGAGAAGATCATGCAATCAAATGATCTGAAATTTCTGATTAAGATTATATGACTCATATTTTGACTTTATAGAATAGATCGAAAACACAATTCAAGTTTGATATTTGGATTCATGTAACTGCATGATGCAATTGCAAATACATGTAATTTGAGCCACCCGGTTTTCAATGATGGACCAAAATGTAAAATTGCACAGCATGTGGTTTTTTACAATTAGGCAATACAAGTCTGTTTTATGGATTTGGATTTAACATTGTAAATGTGTCCACACATATATTCATCCTAACCCTCCGATCTAAAATCGACTTCCGAAATTGATTATAGTTGATCTATGTATTGTATGATCTCAACCGTCCGATTTTAAATCAATGGCTGAGATTTAAAACAATGTGCAACTGTGTGCTTTTATAACATCAGGGAATCTGGATCCATCCCTGTTTTATACGTAATGATAGTCAAATTTTTGTGGGGTCCAGCCATTGCCACGTAGCCAACTTATATTTGATAAAATGGAAGGTTGCATGTGATGACAAGTAACAATGTGTATGGTGTACAGTTGGTGTAGTGTATGAGTAACACATGTTGTGATGCATGCATTGCAAGAGACACATGGTACGGTGCATTCATCGCAAGGAACACTTGGTGTTTTGCATGAAAGGCAAATGACAAGTGTCTTCATGCATGTAAGGCAACTTTGGCTTGATTCGAGCAGTGAGAATTCACAACACACCACAAGAGAAGAACAACAAAAAACAAGAGAGAAAGAAAGCCTTACTCAAAAGAAAAAAGTGATTCTCATAAAGAGTTTCCTTGTGAGATAAATAGTGAGCCAATTTGTAAGAGTGTTCCTTACAAATTGATAGATACGTTGTAGTGAGATCCACCTAGGGGTGAAGTTGTTGTATTTCCATTATCATTATAGTGAAAGTTTAATACGCTCAAGAGTCCCGTGATTTTTTTCTTTCTTATATTGAGAAGGTTTTCCACGCTAAAATTCTATGTGTGATTATGCTTATATTTTATGTTGCCGCTAGTGTCTATTTTGAGTTCACAATGAGGGAAATTATGGAGATCATTTCCCAACAACTTTGTCTATCTATTTCTTTGAGTAGAGTTAGATTTTCAATCTACCAACTCATTTAGATCATCCACATATAAGTCATTAAAATCTGGAACAGTGAAACATGACTTGAACGAGGTTGGCCCGTCAATTTTTTCTTTAATTTAATCAATATCTTTTTATTGTATGTCCTGATTTCAATAACTTTATTTTTTTTAATGAAAACATTAATGCATTTCATTTAAAATAAGAGTTTTAGTATATGTTGGAATGATGGAAACTAGCTATAGATGGAGTTTTGCCCTAACTAAATTATGCGAAACGTTATTGATTTTTCTCCTAATGAACCTAACATGAGAGGTTGCAAGATCTACATAACTAAACGATGACAACAGTCTTTGATGAATGAACCGAAATCTGAGCTGCTGTCCCTCTTTCCATAAATGTTATCTACCACCGTCTTCGAATCCACCTCAAAGTCCATATTCGGCAGATGAAAGTTACTGATTTCAATAACTTTTATTCATGTATCCTGTAAAAAAAATTATATTCATGTATAACAAGTTAATGCCTGTTTTCTGTCCCAAAAAAAAAGTTAATGCTTGTTTCATATGCAGCCCTTTGGATTACTCCCTGTTATTCAAGATGGTGACTATACTCTCTATGGTTAGCCCCTTCACTTGTTTCTATCCTGTATTCCATTTAGCTAAGCATAAATAATTTTTATGTTCATCATGCTGCTGGATATACCTTCATTCATGAGTAGATTTATCATTGTTGCATTTAGATTAAACAAATCACAATAGTTTTTTTTTAAAAAAAAAAAACCAAAACTTCGAGTTTGAAATTCAGGCTATCTTGATCAAACGGTCATCAATATGCTGACAACGTTAATTCATGGTATCTGATAGTAGGAAATTATGATCAAGTTTTGTTCTATTATGAATTGCAGAATCTAGGGCAATCCTAAGGTACTATGCTGAAAAGTACAAAAATCAAGGGACTGATTTGCTTGGAAAGACAATAGAAGAAAGGGGTCTTGTGGAGCAATGGCTAGAGGTTGAAGCCCATAACTTCAACCCACCAATCTACAACCTAGTTATGAATCTTTTGGTTTACCCACTAGTGGGACTTCCATCTGACCAAAAAGTTGTTCAAGAGAGTGAAGAAAAGCTTGGAAAGGTGTTGGATATTTATGAGGAGAGGCTATCAAAGACTAAGTACTTGGCTGGTGATTTCTTTAGCCTTGCTGACCTTAGCCATCTTCCATTTGGTCATTATTTGATGAATTCAATGGGAAAAGAGAATATGGTAAAGGAGAGGAAGCATGTGAATGCTTGGTGGGATGATATTAGCAATAGGCCATCTTGGAAGAAGGTTCTCCAGCTTTATAAATACCCTATGTAACTGGTGGGTTTGTGGCAGTGACTGTCCTTCTTTTGAATAAAATAATGTTTCCTTATCTCCATGGGCTTGTAATAATACTTTGAATAAAATAATGTTTCAAACATTGCAATAATACTTTGATGCTAAGGTTGTTATTATCTATGAGTGTTTTGAGCTGTTATCACTGTCAATCTAGCTAACAAATCTTTTACATAGGATCATCTTAAAGGACATCATTGGGTCATAATGGGGCTCTAAAATATTGAACTATCACATAATTGGAATTAACCCCACATCAACATACAGGTATATGGATTATTTCACTTATATGTTGTTCGATATTCATTTTTTCTCATCTAATTGTTTACTGGTGTTTTTGGCAAACTAATTTTGATTTTTACAAGTCGGATCAAACCAGAAATCATAGGGCATGTTGTGTAATCTTTTCTCAGAAAATGTATGGATGTTCATCATATTCACAGTTTACTTTATGAACAAGATGAAAAAACTGTTTTTTGTATGAATGTAACTGTCTTTCGACAGAAATTTGTGAAGAAATGCAAGTTTTACTTAAAAATGCATAAAGTGAAGAAACTTCAAGAAAAGTAAATTACATTGCATTAAATTAAAGGATGGTTCAGCATATCATTACATACATTCTGACTCTTTTATCTACGTTGGTACTTTGAGTGTATGAATTTTGTAAATGAGATTTGTGACCCGTTTTTCCTATGAAAAACTACCATTTATACTAAGAAAATAACTACACAATTCTATAACTGCTTCCAACGTCTTAATAAGAAACTGATGCCTTTGAATTTGAATTCCTTCTCTTTCGACAGTAACTGCTTGATTTCGACCAACTCCGAACTAAACTTCCCTTTGTCGAAAACTAACACTATTTCAAACTCTTCAAAACACCAAGTTCAGACTCTCCGTCGAAATCTTCAATAAACCTCTTCATGTCAAAGATAATACTTTCGATTCTCAAAAGAAAAGAGTCAACCTTCCATTGACTGCATTAATTGAGCCTGTCGAAAATATAAGTTAACACTAATACGAGACAAGTTTGAACAAAAGCTTCAACCGCTTGAACAAAAGCATGCATAGTTGAAGTCTTGAAGACTTCAATTGCCAGCTAGCATTGTTAAAGATCTCAATGAATTGCACCAAAGCATTAACATTGTTTCTATAAAACATTGTTTCTAATTTGAATCTTCATTTTCTCACTGCTTCTTTGTTTAGTTTTGAATTCATTTTTGCTTCATATTCAATCATGTTTTTAACAGATGACTTCAATTTGTCATATTGCATTCTTTTTTTATTTCGAAGTTTCTTTTGTTCTTTTCAATTTCGATTCAGGTAATGTTCCAAATCTAATGTGATTCTCAATTTCTTCCACTACATGGTTTCTCTTTTTTTTTCTCTATATCTTTATGATTGCACCTCTATTAAATATGCAGCCTTGGAGTACAAGTGTTTTGTAGCTGCACAACCACTTCCCTAAAATTTATGTGTCTTGGATTGGAATTTTGGTCGGCTAACATATATGCATTGAGTTTAGACAGTTTCTTATCTCACTCTAACAGCTTCTCGCGCGCCTTACAACATTTTGGATTATATAATCCAAAAGGTGTAAAAACACCCTACGACCAGGTGTGGAGGATAGGAAAAGAAACTGTCTTGATTCTTGATTTTATTAACACTTTGATCTGGTTTGTAAATATCTATAGAGAAAATGAAGTTATAAGCAATATTTTCAGCAATCCAAAAATCATTTAGCTTCATTGTTGTTATTGCTATTTCTTACATGATCAATCTTTTTAAGTACAAAACAAGTAAGAGTGGTGCTGCATACAGCAGCTGCTTGAAAATGGTTTCCCTGTTCCATCATAACTCGAGAAATTCAACATATATATTCACCCAAATTCATGACTTAACCATATATAAAGAACATTGGAACGATTCATCTCATACATAAAATCATATCTACCTAAGTACATGTTACTCCGTGCTCAAGTTGGAAGAATGTGCTTAACCTGTTGTGGTCACCTACAAAATTACTGCATAACTGAAACCTTAAACCTACCATTTTTCTCAATAGCAATGCAACATTCTCAAAGGCCCCTGTCATATTACAATAGAATATATCAGTTCAAATAAATAAAGCAAACATTAGTTTAGGGAAAAGGAAATGAAGGAACAAAAATTCTAAAGACTGTCATGGTAAAACAAAGATTCAAACCAAAAGGAATAGAAACCTGCCAAGCCTCCAAAACAATGAGAACAGGAAAGATAAGTAGCCCTAGGTTAAAAGAAGTTATTATCAAAATCAAGTTATCAAGTAGCCAAAAAAGTAGTTCCAGGATCGATAGACCCTCGTTTTAGGTGCTTTGGACATGTTCGAAAAAGACCTGTAACCATAGGGGCGCTTCTAGTTAACAAGATAGAAGATAGTTCAATGGTTAGAGGTAGAATCTAGAAAACTAAAGGTCAGCCCCAATAGGGTCTAGGAGATAAGGCTTGATTGTTGTTAATTTTATTTCTTATAAATTCCTAAAACACTAAAATATTGTTTCCCAAATAACTGAGTGGTATTAGATGGAATTCTACCTGTTGTCAATAATTAATCATAAGGGAATTTCGCTTGCAGTAAGAAACAAAGTAATTTCGTCGTTTAAAATGATTTCACAACTGCAGGTATTCTTGGGAATTTGAATTTCATAATACATTTACGGTGTCATTGGGAAAGAACGATCAAGAATCAAGGTGCATCCTATTTTATATTCTAAGACAGAAAATCAGTCTTCGGTATAGGAAATAATTACCTGACTTTCTTGATCATAATGGCCTTGAGTTTGCTAGAAAGATCCTGTGATCGAAGCCTACGCTCCAAACTCTTTTGGGCTAAAATACGCTTCTCGGAGTTTTTGATATGAACTCTCTGCTCCTTCTTTATCATCCTCTCGATCCCACGATCCCACTTGATGTCATCTTACGCTGCATCAAATGCCAATGCTCCTTCCAGGTTTCCATTATTCACCTGCACTCGTATACCGCTGCATCGCTGAAGCTGAGCATTCAAAGGCTCAGCCGCACAACCCGACTGTCTGAATAAGCTTGATAAATGTCTTGCAACTGAGTTCATAGCTAGTGAAATGAACGCGATTACAATCTATTTTCCTTTTCTGAGAACATTTAAAACAACATGTAAGAAAAAACTCAATTCTCTAAACGCACAAGCAAGTTATTGTGCATAAATTGTTCTTGAAACAGTTGCAACCAATAAACAGAAAGTCAATTACATCTTTTAACTTTGATAACTACGTTATATGAATTGTTTTGAATAAGTTGTTCATGAAATATTGGAGTAGAACTAGAACACTATTCAGATACTATATTGATTAAGAAAGATAAACAATTGTTTGTTCCTCAGTCAAATTTGACCAATGTCCAATGTAGAACTGAGACATCGGATTAGAGACTTGTCTAGTGTCTGACACGGGTAAGACATATGTAGTTACATTTAATTATTTCCATTTTCTTAAATTACTACTCGTGTTAGTGTGGTGTCCAGTGTCAACGCCGCTGCGCCAGCGCTTTACCGAATTTTAGTGATCCCTTAAAGCTTTACAACTATCCCCCTTTCACCCTTTTCTTTATCAATCAAACCACAAAGAAAACGAAAATTCTAAGCTAAAAATCTGAATTTCCAGTGTACAATTTGTAATATCTATCTATATATCGAAATGTTCAAAATTCATACTCTAAAGATCAACAGATTCAAAGACGCAAAACCTATTTGAAAGAAAATGAAAAATCAATGGAATGAAATTGATGAAGAAAAAAAACCTGGATGGGATTTCTTTCTGTTCCCGGCAGTGGCGACGACCAACTCCGGCAGCGTGCGAATTGAGTTAACTACGACTCCGTTGAAGTTTTGAGTTTTGTTAATGGACCTCTTCAAAAAGGAAGTGGATTGGGCTCGGGACTGTCAATCCACCACCCTGCCTATACTCGACGTTATCTCTATAAGCCCCTTCTATTGCTCAAAAGCTCCTCAAATACCCCCTCTCAGTTCGACTCAATGAAGCACAGATACGGACATGGATACTGGACACACAGACACAGCTAATAATTTGAAAAAATAACATAATTCAGTGGAACACGTCTAATCCGAGGAGTGTCCGTGCTTCATATGGTTCGGGAATTAAGCACCAAACCTTTTGCGAGTTAACTAACATCCAGAGCACAGAAGTAGAACAAATAACAAAGTGACGCAATGGTAAAGTTTCACTGACCTTATCCAAAGTATGTAGAGTTTCACTGACATTATACTGCTCTATCACAAACTCCATATTTACCGGCCTAGGAACATCTCCATGTACAGGAGCCAATAGCATGGGATAAGAGACCTTGTAGAAATAATAAATGTAACCTGGAACGGCTTGCAAGCATGTATCCATAAATTGACCTCACATGTCTTTAAGAACATCGTGCAACAAGTAAACTTAGAATGCTTAGGGTGTCTGAAAGACATTTTGTGTGATGATCCCTTGAAGATTTCAAGAACAAATTGCAGGTTATGTAAGCACCTTTCAGTTTGTTGCACTCATTATAAGCATCTTTTGTGTCCAACCCAAGTTACTCATTAAGCAACACATCACCGCCTTCTTTGTTCATTAATGCTCGATGGTTCATCATCTTATCATGTATAGATAAGTGCATAAGACATGACACATCATCAAGTGTGAAGGTAACATATTTTGTGTAAAAAAAATACTAAGGACCAAAACAAAAGGTCTTACTAATCCTAGGAATTCACCTTTTATGACTTTTTCAAACGCACCTTAACCCTTGTGAGAGTATTAGACCGCTATTAATCCTAGGGACCAGTATTTCATGAAGAGGTCCTGAGCTACATGGATAGGTCTTACTTTGTTATGTTGAACCAAAATAGGTTTTGTATAATATCTCTGAAGTTATTACGATAACAAAGTATGAAAAGAATAATTGGATATGTTAACATGTGCTTAAGTATGTATGACCATAAAATTAAATTTTAATTCCTAAATCAAGTTTTGGTTCTTAAACAATAAGATTATGAACACATAAGAATGCATCTGAAGTAAGTGAGAAGTTGAAGACTTCAAACAAGATATGAAAAAAGGTCAACTAGAAAGTTAATGTTTTGATCAGAAGAAAATTTTCATCAGACTCTGAAGAATCGAAGACTCTGAAGGATGAAGCATCTAAAAGTGATGTCAGTAGCTGAAGACTCTGAACCAGTTTTTCGTCTTTTGAAAGAATGTCACTATCAGACTCAGAGTAGTACAACTTATTGTTTTCTGACCATGTGCAGAAACAAACAAAGGAATTCAAGGACAAAAAGAATGTAACAAATCATTTTATTAGAAGCGAAAGAATTTCGAATGACTACTCAACGACATTAACCATTTAGGGCAACATCTCAACGTCTCTGATCAAGCTTCTCAAAGACTCTTTTGATGCGCTGGCACTCTTCAACAACGGCTCTCAGAATTTCTCCTATATAAGTACCTGAGCAGTTGGAGAAACTAAATACAATACTCTAAATTTTAGAAGTGCCCTTACTCTGTCAAAATTAAATAGCGCACAAAACACTTAGAGAAATTCTTACAAACTTTCATATATTAGAATTTCTTAAGTATCAGAGTCCATTTGAATGTTATTGCATCACGCCTCTGATTGTATATCAAGTGTTATTCAAATAGCGCACAATGAGCCCTTATTTAACATGTTGGTGAATAGAGCAATGACTCCCCAATATTGGCGAAAATAAATTACGTAAATAACAACATATGTATTAATCGTAACAAATTGTCAATCACTTTTTTCCTTATGTAGTGATGTTGTTCATATCTTAGTGAAATTTAACTTTTAATTAAAATTTAAATAACATCGTAAAAATGATAAAATAGTTTAAATGAATGTTATATTCAAAAGTAAATATCTCCATCCAAAAATGGGTGTCATTGTGTCTTAGTGGGAAATATTCAATTCAGCGGGTTTCACACCTCACAAGTTCGATTCCGCTGTGTTTGTTTTTACAATTTAAGTTGTTTATATTATTCTTTGAAACAATGAAAGTGCAAAGGTTGAGAGTTGGGACAACCAGGTATGGACATGGAACACCATACCAATAAACCAAAGCATTATATTTGGTTATATTTCGTAATAAACATATTTATTATATAATAATCTATGCTTTATATTGGTGCGGCTATTGCCATAACGATGCATTATTATTTTTCTTTCTCAAAATCTTTTTTTTTAATTTTTTTAGAAAGGGTGATGCACTTATTTTTAGATTTTTTTTTGCTTAATAATCATTTGGTATTACCATTAGTTACCTTACAACCTTTAAATAACATTTCTTTAAACACAAAACTTGTAAATAACATTGTATCATATTATACACAAATTTTTATATATAATATGATATTATTTACAGGTTTTTTTAAGGAGATATTATTCCATGTTTTAAGGTATCTAATGGTAATGCCAAATGATTTTGCAGGAAAAAAATTAGTGCATCATAACGTCTAAAAAATTATGAAAAAAAAAATTTAGGAAATAACAATGCATCACCACGCCCAAAAAAATTAGGCAAAAGAAAAATTGAGTGCATGATGAAGTCTAAAAAAATTAGGCAAATTCTTTTTTGGAGGCAAAAATGAAAAAAAAAATAGTTTTTTTCCTTTAGAAAACTAAAATATCACGTCATAACAAAAATCTACATGGCAACACTCATATGGCAAAATTCCTTGTCACGTCATTCTAATATTTGATAAGCTTCTTCTGGCAACTGACTGGTATAAAAGAGTTGTTAATTCTATGAGCAATTTACTATATTTCCATTTGTGTATAAAAAGTACTAATTTATACTATTTTTAAAATTAATTATCATTTAATTAATAATAATTAATTCACATTGATTAATGAAGATCTGTATATTCAAAAAGCTTCATTCTAATATTGCATTAAACACGTAATGATTTCATGAATCGTAAATAATACTGTTTGTTGATTTAAAATTTGTATAAATTTTTCAAAAAATGGTCCACACTTATTACTAGCAAAAAAATTAATTTTATATTAATAAAAATGAGTAGAAGAATAGAATATTTATGAAAAATTAAAAATCTTTAAAAATAGTTAGGTTTGAACGAACTAATTCTTTTTAGCTTTTTAGATAGTCGAAAAAACAAATAATCATTGAAATTACATACACAAGTAGAGGGGTCGGAATTCGAACCATGACATCCAACCTAACAATTATTTTGGTATTTTATACCGTTAAGATAAAACTTGTGAACAACCAGAAGCAAATTATTCCTTCAAAAAATAAAACCAGAAGCAAATTAGATGACTCAATCAAAAATATGAATTAAATCATTAATAGTAATTAATACTAATTCCCCATAAGGAAGAAACTTAATAAATTGGCTTCCAAATGTAGAAATATATTGCATTCACGCGTATTCGTTTCATCAGTCGGTTTTAAGGCATTTACTACCGAAGAAACTAAAAAAACTTCCCCTCACATATTCTTCTTGTATAAAACCCTACTCCTCTCTATATCACAAACTCACCTTGTAAAAAAAGAAAAACTCTTCCTTCTTTCTTTCTAAAAAAAAATTATTCTTTCTTTCATCGTGAAAATATCATTAACATGAGTGACCACGATCATCAGCAACAAAATCGTGACGACGATAATCAGCAACAAAATCGTGACCATGATCATCAGCAACAAAATCAAATGGATGCTCATCCCGCACGGTTTCATCCTCCTCATCCGATAATACTCATTCAAGAAGACCATAACGCCTATCCTCCCAGATCCCAAACTAGTCTTTATGTGGAAGGATGTTCGGCTGCAATCTGCATCTGTTTGATGGTGATTCTTTTATTTTTTCTTATGAAAATATTAGAGGGGTACTTTTGAGTTCCAAAGAAGCTCCCTTTGAGATGGGACGTCAGGATTTACTTAGGTTATTAATTAGATAGTTTGTCTTTTTTGTTTTTGTTTTAAGTTTTCAGATAGTTTGTGTTATTTGAGAATTTGTAATTCTTCCCGTGCTTATGAATGAGTCGAGTCACATGCAAGGCCTTAGATTCAACTCAAGCTGCAGCTTTGAAATGTGTCCTGATTTGATCTGATGTGATGATGATGAGCCCTCGAGGCCTAACTAATCTAGACATTGTATTTTAAAAATTTGTTTACAATTTTACATGTATGAAATTTGTAACCATCAAATTTAAAGTAAATCATTTCTTTTTTTAAATGATTATATTACAAATAAAATTAAACTTCAATCATATGGTGGTTGAAAGCGAATCGTCTTAGCTTTGCTTTCTCTTACCATTTATGGTGGTTGAATCATTTACCTTGCTTGGGTATTTATCTGTCATGGGATGATGTCTTTTGGTCCTTTTATTTTGTTACCCATTGTTTTTGTGAATGTAATTTTGATACTCTTTCATATGGGGTTTTGGCACTTTTGTGTTGAAATTTCCAAACTTTCAGTTTAACTTCTTAAAAAAAAATCTGTCTACAATTTGTCTCTTGAGACAGTGGCCGGTTCGCCCTCTAGATGTATATTTTGGTTGTTTATTTTTCCGTAGTTTCTGCTTTTATTTCTTGTTGGATTGTGCTGATAGGATTATTTTGTTTTTAGGGAAGAAATGTGCTCATGATATTATTGTAGCGTCTCTTTTTCTAGTATATACATACATACATACACTATATGTGTGTTTGTGTCCCATTAAAAAATATCACAAATGAATGCAATAAAATAGTTTATGGTTCTTTTTCTTAATTTTATATTTAATTTAAAATAGAAGTATGTACAATTTAAACAATATGTATGATAATATGGACATCGTTTTATAAAATAATTATTTGATAATATCTCAACCTAACTCTCGAAAGAAAAAAAAACTTAACCAAACATTGATATTATAAATTCGCCACAGATGATGCGGTTATTTCCCTTTGTCATGTGTAATTTTCTTTTTACAAAATTGAATTTTTTTTTAACAAGGCAAAATAAAATATTATGAGTATCCAGAAGTCCTAACTCAACTGGTAAGATGCCGAAATTGTTAGGCCGGATGCCATGATTGGGGTTTGAACCCCGGTACCTCCACTTGTGTGTTTGAGAGTTTATAATAGCTTTGTCATTTCGTCTATCTACCAAAAAAATAAATAAATAAATAAAATATTATGAGTTCATCTAGCACAAAGAGTGCAATTAAGTTACAAAAAGTTAATTACAAGACCAAACACAAACAACTAAGTTACCAACTTAGCTTATAAGTTAAGTGAAAAACTCATACACAAAATAGGATTAAGCCACCAAAAATAAAAAAATAAAAGTTAAACTTGAAACGCCTTCAACCACCTAAATGAAAAACGTTTGATTGTTGAACAAGTGAGATATTGATTCTTCCTTACATTGAAAAATGTGATCGCTCTTTTTCTTCCAAAGAACCCAAACACAAACTAATCAAATCATTTATAAAAAAGACCGGATAGTTATTGAAATGCTTCCTAAATTACCAACTTGCACAAAGTGATCAGACAAGTGTAACAGGTTTAGTGAGTGTACTTTGAGCCATTGCATAACTAGGCCTCAGATACTCCTATAAAAGTCGCAACCTAGAAACACATGATCAACACTTTCTACCATCCCTCAACTAGGCATGGAAACAAAACTCATACCCGTGGTTACCCGTCCAAACCAAACCCAATTTGACGGGTTTTCCCCGTTCTGACTGAGTTTGGGTATAGGTTTGGGTTTTCCCCGATTTCAAAACACGGGTTTAGGACCGGTAACGGGTATATACATACCCACCCCGAATCCATACCCAAACCTGCCACGGATGCAGAAAATTATTTTATGTTGATATGTCATGTTATTTTGTTTGATAATTGTCGTGTTATAAAAACTATCATTGATATTTAAAGGAGCAACTAAATCAATCGGTCTAACAAATGTTAAAGTGAGCATATTGCTAGATAATGCATTACAACATTTCTCTAGGGGTTGCAAAAAGCTTATATTTTTTATTAAAAAAAATTATTTAATGCAGGGACAGGGATACCCAAACCCGTCGGATGTGGTTCAATTTCTCATCCTCATTAGATATGAGTAGGGTAACGTGTAAATATATGAGAATCGGGTATGGGGATGGGAAATGTAAAACCCGTCCTCATCCCGCCCCATTGTCATGCCTACCCTCAACCGCTCACACACAAAGTCACAAAGTATCATTAATTTGAATAATATCTCACTTTGCCGGATTATCTTTTGAATCATTTTTTATTACTAAATTGGTATGTGTGATTTGATAATGTATTAAATGTGTTTCCTAATCTAACTAATTTTTTTATGATTGATAGCAAAGTAAACGTGTACAAATTTAATTCTTAATGAATAATTATTTTGATAACATGGTTTACTAATTTGTAGGCTCAATTTCGTCCACGATTAGTGTCGCAAATAAATGGTAAAAGATGTAAGTTAAAAACAATTGGTCAACATTAATTATGACGAAGGTGTCGATTTGATGATTTATGAACAATGTCCGGCTCAGTTTACTTTTGTTTATTGATAACTTAATAGTGTGGGTGTTATTTATTGCCTAGCGTTTCGTTTGCTTGTAGTTTTGTCTTTCTAGGTATGCTTATGAGATTTTTGTGTCATAAGGGAAAATTTACAAATTGAACTCTAACAAATAAGTATATAAGTAATTTGAATTCCTATAAAAATATTTTGTTTGAATGGTTTTAATTACGTTATGAAATATTCTCATAAAAACAACATATTTCATATAAAGAATTTTGAATTTTTTACTTAATATTCGATTGTACACACAACAATTTCTACAAGTATTTCTCGATACAAAGTCAATAATAATTTTGTCAGCGTCAATATTTATACCATATTCTTCTTAGTACATAAAATGGTTAAATCATTCAATCTTTCCTGTGATATTGATGATCACAAGTAGTTTTTTAATATTATGCTCAACACTATTCTTGTATTCTTTGACTTTGTCACTTAAATGCATCCAATCATTCACTTCATCATTTGCTAAAAGACTCTCATGACTGGAATTTTGAGAAGTGGACAATTTACAACAAAAACAGTACTATATATATATATATATATATATATATATATATATATATATATTTTTTTTTTTTTTTTGGGTACAAAAACAGTACTATATTTTTATTTTTTTTTGGTCAGGAAACAGTACTATATTTTATTCACATGTTTTGAGTAACCAACCATTTTCTTTCAAAAGTCTCTTCATTAATCAACTTTCTCCAAAAAATAAGAATATGAAAAATGCCTCCGTTTATAGAAAATGTGAGATTTAATTACCTAATAAACCTTTTTTCTTATTAAAATGTCACTGGTTTTAGCATCATGAATACCCCAATTTTTAGGATCATAGATATATAAAGGAGGGATGAAGTGGTTATCGACACCTACATCAACATTATCATTGTCATTGATGGGATTGTCATCTTTCAAATTTTCATTAGATTATTCAAGATTATCTCCATTTACGGCTAATCCATTATTATTCGAATGCTCTTCTACTCATTTACAAACAAGTGATTATTGTCAATTCACATATTAAGACATGCAAAAATATTTGTGAACTAGCTCAGGATATGCTCCTCTATTTCTGCAAAGGTAGAGAACACATTATTATTTTGATGCAGTAAAGTAATTGGCATGTAAGCTTCCCAAATTTTTTCCATTTTGTGAAAGTAAGCTGTATTTCTATCTCCATCTGTGAATCTAGACACCCAAGACTTCTCTTTCCATAAAGTATATTGCATGTTTAGAGCTTTGTTCAGATTGGTCGTGACTATACTTCCCTATTCCAAGTTTTGAGAAAAAGTTTAAGCATTTGCAGCTTCTACGAAGTACAAATATAGGAGAACCAGATATAGTTTTGTTCCAATTAGGTGCTTACTACCTTTATGATAGCGCCATGTTTTAAATAACTTATACCTAGAATGAAGATTAATAGAGGTGCTCCTGTTTACATGCATCACAAGAGATCATTTATCATCCAACCCGATAAGACCACAATGTAAGAAAAACAAATTCTCTTAAGAGATTTAAGTTAAGTTGAAAGTTTTATTTTTTACACAGAAATACATTAGTTTTTAGGAGTTAAATCATCGCGTTAAACATTATTTGATTGTTTTCTTAGATTTTATAATACTTGAGGCAAATTAAGGAAATTATTGTGAAACAAATTATTGTTTTCAAATTGTAAATACTTGTGTACATGTTTTTAAAACAATACTTCCTCTCAAAAAATCAAAAGTTTTTAAAACAATTTAAAAATATGAAAAATGTTAAACATCCCGGCTATTTCATTCTCTCTCTCATGCTGATTTATCCCTCTCTCGTCTGTGAATTCCGCACAAGCTTTATTGTGATTGGTTGCTGGTGATTTCGGGATAAGCTCGGGACGTTTTCTTTCGCGTGAAATAGCACAGCTGTAAAAATATTTGTATTAAAAAAAATTCCAAAACAATATAAAATTGTGTTGCAGGAGAGTGAGATAGAGTTTATTCACAAAAAATAAAAAATTCCGATGCCGGGAATCGAACCCGGGTCTCCTGGGTGAAAGCCAGATATCCTAACCGCTGGACGACATCGGATTGTTGAGCATTCTTCACAACTTTCATAAATTATACAATAAGTTATCGACTGTCTTTTTGCAGAATACTAATACTAACTGATTCGTACTGACTTTTTCTACAACTACTCTAATCCAATAAAAACGTACTCATCCATATTGCATCTTGGAAATGAGAATGGTGAATATCAGATTTGATCTAGATAATTTATTTGGCAGCAAAAGTGAAAATGGTTCACATTCATCTCACTACTTTTTACTGCCTTAATATAACATATTTACGTAACGTATAATATAATCATGTGACATAATTTTTTATGTTAAATCTAGGTCAATGTGTTCACGGAGGCAAAAATAACAAGTGTGTAGCTATGACTTTGTCAAAATCAAATGTTCCTCCAAAGTGTAATTGGAGATAAGCTACGAGGAATTAAATTGGTCGTTTTAAAGTGGGGAATTGAAAATGTTGGATCCTTGATGGGTCAAAAATGCAATTTAGTTTAATACAGGGTTAAATATGTTTTTGGTCCCTATAAAATTAGGAACTTTTAAGTTTAGTCCTTACTTAATTTTAATAGTGTTTTTGGTCCCTACAAAAAAAAAATTACCTATAATTTTAGTTCTTGCCAAAACAAATTTGTTTAATTATCCTCAAACTCTTGAAATTTTGAACGGTTTTTTAAAACAAGTTTAAAACATTATAAAAGGTTCATTTACTAAAATTTAGAATTTTTTAACGTGAAACGAATTAAATATCAATTTTTTAAAACGTCAAAAGTTAAAGATAAAAGTAAAAAATTCCAAACGTAGAAATTTAAATTTGCGATAATTTTTTGTAATGTTCTTAACACGTTTGCAAAAAATTGTTCAAAAATTTAGGAGTTTAAACATAAAATAAACAAATTTGAATTGAATAGGGATTAATATTGAATGTAAAAAATTAAATAAAAATTAAACTTAAAAGATTCCAATTTTATAGGGATAAAAACATATTTAACCCTTTAAAATAATACAAAACCTCCTCGGAAGCTCAATTTCAATGTAAAGTGTAAAATGTGTCAACTGTTAACACTTTTAGACGTGTAAACGTGGGCTCTCTCGAGCTGTTTTTGAGCTACATTTTTCCTTCATCATCATTATCTAAAATCACAGATCATAGTCACAAAGGCATATTTGATTTTTTGTTTCTTCTTCAGCAGTGAGACAGGTTCACAAACTCTGACCAACGACCAAAGTTCAAAACTTCCCACTTAAGGAAAAAGATGAAATATACTTTAGATATTAATTTTCTCCTTTGACTTTTGCTATCTTTAGCCTATGTTTGTAACACTATGCTAGTCATTGACATAAATGTTATCCCATGACTACGTCAGTTAATATTAATATATTTTAAGACTTAAGATAAAAGTTGTATAAATAAATTAGGGAGATTAGTCATTTAGTCCCTGAATAGAAAATGAGTCGTCATTTTAGTCATTGAATGTAAATAGATTGCAAAATAGTCCTTGAATATAGACTATGTTAGTCAATTTAGTTCCAACTCTATATCATTTAATTTAAATCAGTTGAGCTACCCAACCTCCCTTTGTAATTTGATGGTTTTCGTCAATATTTTTACAAATTTAAGCTTAGATGTCATCATTTATTGATATGAAACCAAATTTATATCGTCAACGTTACTTCTCATTAAAATTAAAATAAAAAATAAAAAAATCAAACTCCCATGTTATAATCTGAGGTGCATAATTCAATTCAAAAGCTAAGAGTCATCACACTTATTTCTATGAGGGTATTATTGTGGAAAATTTATGAGACCTTAGTGAGGAAATTATTTTGATATGTCATCATTTTCCATACGGCAAAGTCTTAAATTTTGCAACATGGGTCTGATTCGTACATACCAATGAATTAAGGAGGAAACCAAGAGGAAAATACCCTTTAGGAGGAACAAAAATTATTATATATTCCCATTAAATATTGAATTTCTTTATACACCTTGAAACTCATGAGCTTAAAAAATTATATTCAATGAAACCATTTTTTGTTTTTCTCATTTGTTCTTGATATGAGTCACCTCTTTTTTCCTTATGTACTATCTGTCATTTTTGCCTTGAAATTCTACCATTTTCTCTTCATTCACCTTACTTCAAGTTTAGTCCTTCTTTTTAGTATTTTTTCTTCTTAATCTTCTCTTGTTGTAAATTTTGTTCTTTTTCTAGTTTTCTCAATTTTAGCCTGAAATTTTGCAAGTTTCTTTGTCAAGTTGATATTTTTCATTAGTTTTTCATTATCATTATGGTTTTGAAACTTTCTCTCATGCTAATTTTTCTTGTTTTACATTTCTTCTCTTTAGAAGCCATTCTAAACTTGAATGCTGGTTGCAGCTTCTCAAATTCTGAGAAATTTGGCCATTCAAAAGTTACAATCAAATCAAGTGAAGAACCTTATGATGATAATGATAATTTTGAGTCTAAAAAGCCATTTTCCGATTTTGCAGTTAAAGACTTGACAAGAATTCAAACTCTGCATAGAAGGGTTATTGAAAAGAAGAACCAAAACTCCATTTCAAGGCTACAAAAAACAAAGGAACAGTCAAAGAAGTCCTATAAGCCGCCGACTGTTGCTCCGGCGGCACCACCGGAATATTTCACCGGAAACTATTCAACTCAGCTTATGGCCACCTTGGAATCAGGAGTCAGTTTTGGTTCCGGTGAGTATTTCATCGATGTGTTCATCGGTACGCCACCAAAACATTTTTCTCTGATACTCGACACCGGTAGTGATCTTAATTGGATTCAATGTGTTCCTTGTTATGCTTGTTTTGATCAAAATGGACCATATTATGATTCTAAGGATTCCACTTCTTTTAAGAACATAAGTTGTCACGATTCACGATGTCAACTCGTGTCATCGCCTGATCCTCCTCGGCCTTGTAAGGCTGAGGAGAATCAAACTTGTCCGTATTTTTATTGGTACGGTGATAGTTCTAACACAACTGGCGATTTCGCACTTGAAACATTTAGAGTCAATCTTACAAAACCAAACGGGAAATCCGTGTTCAAAATCGTCGAAAATGTTATGTTTGGTTGTGGTCATTGGAATAGAGGACTATTTCGCGGCGCTTCCGGTTTGTTAGGATTAGGAAGAGGACCATTATCATTTGCTTCACAGCTTCAAAATCTCTATGGTCATTCATTTTCCTATTGTCTTGTGGATAGAAATAGCAATTCAAGTGTTAGTAGCAAATTGTTATTTGGTGAGAACAAAAAGCTTCTTAGTAACCCTAATTTGAATTTCACATCTTTTGTTGGTGGAAAAGAGAACACATTTTACTATGTTGAGATAAAATCTATTATGGTTGGTGGTGAAGTGCTAAAGATACCAGAAGAAACTTGGAATTTAAATGAAGATGGTTCTGGTGGTACAATAATCGATTCCGGCACAACTTTAACTTATTTTGCTGGACCAGCTTATGAGATTATTCAAGAAGCATTCATGAAGAAAATTAAGGGTTATTCAATAGTTGAAAGTTTTGCACCTTTAAAGCCATGTTATAATGTGAGTGGAATTGAAGAAATGGAATTGCCTGAATTTGGAATATTGTTTTCAGATGGAGCTGTTTGGGATTTTCCTGTTGAGAATTATTTTATTCAGATTGAATCTGATGATGTTGTTTGTT
>Ga0228710_1000800_pt1 | contig 43560 bp, 19 predicted proteins | sample MedpolnodulmetaG_FD_177995 | JGI IMG/M metagenome (GOLD analysis project Ga0228710, IMG submission 177995) | Root nodule microbial communities from Medicago polymorpha collected in Santa Monica, California, United States - pink nodules | ecosystem: Host-associated > Plants > Roots > Nodule... | reverse complement strand
GAATGGCAGGTTGGGGGTTAGAAGGATAAGGGAATTTAATTTGTCATTACTTGGTAAATGGTGTTGGAGGTTGAAGGAGGAGAGATGGAGTTTGTGGTGTAGAGTTTTAGCCGCGGGTATGGTGAGGAAGGAGGCCATATTGAGGATGGTGGGAGAGTTGGTTCAATCCGGTGGAAGACCTTGAATAACATTAGATGTGGGGTGATTGTGGGGGGTCGGAAGATAGTTTGACGATAATTTATGTCGCGAGGTGGGAGATTGTGTCAATACTTTGTTTTGGTGAGAACATTGGTTGGATGGAGGTGTTTTGAAGGGGATGTTTTGTCACCTTTTTGATCTGACAACAAAATAATGACGAACTCTGATATCTTCTCTTTAAGTTAGGGGGAGGGTGGTGATGCATGGAAATGGTGTTCAGTGGCTTGGGAGGAAGAGCAAGTGAGGGAGTATTGTAAATTATTGCATCCTATTGTTTTATAGATTGATATGGGTGACATGTGGATTTTGCAATTGCACGTATAAAAAAAATACAACATTACTAATGCTTATAATTACCTGCTCTCGGCGGATCACACAACATCGTCGATTATATAAATAGCATTTGCCATAAAGAGGTTCCTCTTAAGGTTAGCCTCTTCACCTGACATGTGCTTTGTAACCGCATCCTAGCAACAAATAATTTAATTAGAAGGAGGGTGTTTTACACATCTTTATACACGCGAGGTTGTGGCCATCAAGAGGACGTGGATCATCTTTTTTTGTCTTGAGAGTTTTTTGGAAAAATTTGGTTTGATATATATAACTTGCTAGGCTTTATAACAGTTCATCAGACTCATGTTACAGACCACTTATTTCAGTTTGAATAGGTGCGTCGTTTGGTGTGAATGAAATGCACAAGATTTTCAACAAAAGGGGGATTCTGTTCAACATCTTCTTGAGAAAATCCTTTATTATAAAAGCTAGACTTGATGAGCTAGCATGTTTGTCCTAATCCCTTGCATTTTTCTCTCCTAAGCATATAATTATTGCTAATCTAATCTTCCAACCACACACTTAATCACTGCCGTTGATTCAAACTCTACTTTTAAACTCCTCACTTTCTCTCTCATACAGAAATGTCATAATGGCAATTGAAAACAGTGTTAATCATCCTCTTTTTCCCTCCCTAATACATAATTAATGCCAATCAACTCAGTCAACCACTCCATTCATCTCAGCCGTAGATCTCATAACCATTCATGTATTAATGTTCCATGATTTGAGTCAACCAGCCCCAACATCACAATCGTAGATCTCATAACCTTCCATGTATATTAACGAATGCATTCCCATTATCCTCTCCTGCCATCATTTTTACGTCAAAACAATTTAGACTTAATGGCAATATCCTCTCTTGGTTAAAAAAATATTAATGGCAATCGAAACTTCAGGTTAAGACTTAATGATATGCCATTGTGAATAATCACAATGGAATTTAATGGAACTTAATCATATGCGAAAATTCAATTGATTTCTATGAGTGCAATTTTTGGTTCATCAAAATATTGAGTGCAATCACTACAAACCAATGTTAATTTTTCGGTTTTGCAAGCATTTACTTGCAAGCATGGCTTTTGAAGAGTCACAATTGTGCAAATATGAGTATTGTTAGTATATACAGAGTCATCTCAATTAATGCATTTGAAGTAGGTGTTTTGTGAATTTATTGCTCAGCTGTTTTTTTTTAAAAAAAATGCACCGTGTAAAACTTTACTGTCTTATTGTCAACATAAAACTTTACCCTTTCACTTAAAACCTTACTGTCAACATAAAACAGTTTACTAATATTAAACCCACTTGGGTTGGCCTAGTGGTATTGGCTTGGAACCTCGGAGTGTGCTCTTCCTCAAGGTCTGAGGTTTGATTCTCTATGGTGTCAATTTGAGGGGGTTAGTTTAGCTTCTTCAAAACAAAAAAACAGTTTACTAATATTTATGGAACTTAATGATATTCATGGAACTTACTGATATTTCATTGTGATTAAAAGAAAAATTACTACTTATTATTTCTATTCGAATTTGAAATTGTCTGTCAACTATATAACAAGTCAAATTTTAAATAATCATGGAACTTAATGGTATTTCATTGTGATTAAAAGAAACATTATTACTTATTATTGCTAATCGAAAATTCAGGTCATGAATAGGGGTTCAGTAGTAAACCAAAAAAACGCGCAATGTCAACTATTGATATTTATGATTGACACTAACAGCTTTTGGAATTGGAAACGTCATAATGCATTACAAATCATTATGTATTAATTGCTTTTATGGCTGCAATGAATAAGAATTATTACCAATAGAAGACTATGTTCAATGCATTTTAAAACTTTCAATAGGTAACTTACCACCAATCAATTAATGTGTGTGCTCTTATTGTTTAATGTCCATGCACAGTTAACTCTTAACTATATAAGTTGGACTTGGTTGTGAGAATACAACTCTTCTGTTCTTTTAGCAAAAATAACAATTTCTTTCAATTGATAAGATGATAAACATTTTCACCCCCATTTCAGCTGTGACAGGTGGGAAGAAGGATTTGAAGTTGATTGTACGTGTGGCCCATATATAGATGATCCGTGATAAGGAAAATCTAGACGAGATCATCTTCATGAACATGATTTTGGTTGATGATAAGGTATATTATATAAATTTCATGTATAACCACGAACACTAATTCAATATGCCACTACGAGATTTCATATATTCCGATTTAGTAAACTGACATGTTATTTTTGTTTAGCGAGGACGGATCCATGCTACTGTTCGTAAATACCTGGTGCCAACGATGCAAAAAATGGTTGAAGAAGGAGGAACATATAAGCTTGAGAATGTCATGGTAGGATTTAAGGAGGGGAATTACAAACTCTTGCCACACAAGTACAAACTTAACATGATGGGAAATTCGAGATTTACTAAGGTGAATGCAAGCAATGTGCCTCAGAACATGTTGAATTCATGTCTTATAGGACATGTTCAAACCTTTTTGTTATGTATGCTACCATTTCATTTTGTTGTTATTGTTGTCTTAGAAGGGAACATATTTTTAAATTGTTATAAAACTTCTATTAACTATATATGTTTTCATTTTTGCGACTTATTCGATTAACTTCTACGTGGTATATCCCGTGCAGTAGCACGGGTCAAGAGTCTAGTTAAGTTTCAATCTTTGTGATGGCTGAAGGCGAATCACATTAATTTTGTTTTCAACTATCATATGTGGTGGCTTAACCCTCTATTATGTTTGAGAGTTAATATTCAATGTGCTTGTATTTTGCCTCTCTTTTGCTCTGTGTTATCAAGATTATTGATGTATCCGTTTTTTCTTTCTCATAGACTTTTGTAATTTTTTTCCTTTAAAATATGAACTATTCTTACAAATTGTAATATTTTAAAGGGCTAAAATTTACATAAAATTTACATTGAAATTTAATAGGGATTAAACTTGCAAGTTTGTGTTTTACTGGAACTAAAACACATTGAACCCTTTTATGTTTTCCACTTTCTTTAAATCTCTACATATCTTTTTTTTTTACAGCACTCGCTCACTCAATGCTGGAAAGTGAAAAATATGGATTTGAATTTACACCTAACATCAAATATTCGTGCAAGTTTTATCATTTGAACATTTTTTTTCTTTAGTTTTTATGATAATGATAATTATTAATGTAGAATCTATGTGAAAAAAACTACCTAACACAACGTATCTTCTCACAACCATAGAAATTATAAGAGAGAATAATTTGACTCAACATATCATAATTTTGGATATGTATTTATTATTTTCAAAATTCAATTTAGTAACTTTTTTTTTAAAGGAGTCACTATTTTTTTTAAGGGTCTTATTAACCAGTATTCTAAAAACAATGGTTAAGGAATCCTTTAATACAAACTTTATCTTGAAAATATAAATTTTTATTTTTGTCTTATCAATAATTACACCACTTTTTAATGCAAACCTACTATAATTTTAACATTTCAACCAATGTCCCAAGAACACTCGCTAACATTCCTCTTTTGTTAATGCTCCTAACTTCTCGAGTCATACAAACTCAATTATCTACGCATGAGAGAATATTTTTTGTTTATGAAAATAAGGAAAAAAGACATGAAAAAGATTAAGATAAAGAAAAGAAAGAGCTGGTTTAGAGAGACCTTACGAAGAAAATGAGGGAGACAATTTCAAACCGTTTTTTTGAACAATTTACATTGAATTTCTCAACAAAAAAAAAAAACAACAATTTACAATGAAATTGAGTAAGTCAAGAAACATGCTTCATATATAGTCTATTTCCCAACCAAGTCACAACTTTCCCTTTGACAATTGTGTAAAAACCATACTTTATGTCCACTTTCTTACTTGGTTCTTCACACATCTCAGCTCAAAACACCAACAAAATACACAATAACAAGCCACAAAGTAAGCAAAAGCAACCAAAATGGTTATGAAAATGGGTATTTCAAACCCATTCAAAGATCAACTTCACTCCCTCACCAAGAAACTTTTTCCTTGGACTCTTTATGCTCTTCTTCCCATTGCTCTTCTTAGTTTATATCTCTACCCTCTTCCCTTTCTTCCATCTACTGAATCTGAACTTCCTCATTCCACCACCACCATCATCTCCTACTCTACACCTCCTTCTTTTACTTCTACACCTCCTCCTTCAGGTACGTTTATGCATACTCTTATCTAGTTAAAAATCATGTTTTTACAAATGGGTTTTGTCTTAAATCTTGATTAGTAACTTCATATGTAAGATTTGTTTGTTTTTTTAACAGTTAAATGTTCTTTATTGCAGAAAAGGAAAATACTTTTGACACCCCCACATGTGACTACTTCAATGGAAAATGGATCCGTGATAGAAGAGGTCCTTTGTACAATGGAACAACATGTGGAACAATCAAAGAAGGACAAAATTGCATCAAACATGGAAGACCAGATTCTGATTATCTTTACTGGAGATGGAAACCAAGTGAATGTAAACTTCCAAGGTTTGAGCCTAACACTTTTCTTCAATTCATTGAAAACAAACACATGGCTTTTGTTGGTGATTCTATGGCTAGGAACCAGTTAGAGTCACTTCTTTGTTTGTTATCTAGTGCATCAAAACCTGATCTTGTTTACACAAATGGTGAAGATAATAAATTTAGAAGGTGGCATTTTGATTCTCATAATGCAAGTGTGTCGGTGTATTGGTCCCCTTTTCTTGTTCAAGGTGTTGAGAAATCAAACGACGGGCCAAATCATAATAAGTTGTATTTGGATCTTGTTGATGAAAGATGGGCAAAGGATATGGAAAAGATGGATTTTATTGTGCTTTCAATTGGTCATTGGTTTTTGCATCCTGCAGTGTACTATGAGGGTGATTCAGTTTTAGGTTGTCATTATTGTGTTGGTCTGAATCATACTGAAATTGGGTTTTATGATGTATTGAGAAAGGCTTTAAGAACTACCCTTAATAGTATAATTGATAGGAGAGGAAATAAAGGTAGTAAAATGGATGTACTAGTTACAACATTTTCACCAGCTCATTTTGAAGGTGAATGGGATAAAGCTGGTGCTTGTCCAAAGACTAAGCCTTATAGAAGTAGGGAGAAGGAACTTGAAGGAATGGATAGTGAGATGAGGAAAATTGAGGTTGAAGAAGTTGAAGATGCTAAGGTGAAAGGTAGTGAATTTGGAGGGGTTAGGTTTGAGGCACTTGATGTAACTAAATTGGCATTGTTGAGACCAGATGGTCATCCAGGTCCTTATATGTATCCTTTTCCATTTGCTAATGGGGTTCCAGAGCGTGTGCAGAATGATTGTGTTCATTGGTGTTTGCCTGGACCTATAGACACATGGAATGAGATTTTTCTTGAGATTATGAAGAAATGGGAGGACAATCCAAGAACTCAAGAGTGAAGAGTTAGGTATTTAGTATTTACTATATCTTGTTTGCTACTTTGTTCATTTTTTATTTGTTATACCTTCATATTATGGATATTGCATTGAAATAGGTCAAATTTTGTTTTTGATAGAGAACAGAAGCAATTTCAATTGAGGAAGGATTAATTATTGTGTATTCTACTACTTTCTTGTTCTATAATAGAAAAGGAGTAAGGACTTGATTATTAAAGATATTTTATATTGGTGATGAAAAATGGAGAGTGACAAATGTTGGGTATAAATTAAAGACAATGATGTTTATAGAATACGTGAAAACTAACCATTTAGAAATGTACAAAAGAGTTTAGTGGTAAACTTGTGAAGTAATTCATGCAATCATGACACAATTAATGCAGCTGGTATTTTCTGTCTAACTTAAATTAGTAGCCATTAAATTTGTCTTGTAAACTTATCTTGTTTTAACTTTTTTTTTACTAAAATCTTGTTTTAACCTGTGTCCTGCATTCTGAGTGAAAAAAAACTTGTGTCATGCATCCCATTATGTTATTTTTCTTAACCTCTTAAAATAGTGTTCAGCTAGTAGCTGTTTAACCGTGTTGAATTGATCAAATCAAAAGCCTTAAGTTTTAAAATACTTGAGTTACTAGTTGAAAGCTTTGCACTCATGATAAATTATACTATCTTCCAAAGATAGGCTCAAAAAGGAAATGTATAAAAATAAATTTGGGTTGAACCAAATGAAACCTTGCAAAATTTGCACAAAATGCTCTAAAAATTAAGGTAGCAGCTTGATACCATTAAAAAATGTTCTAATAATTTTTTAGAATTTGAGACAGCTTTGACAAAATCTACAAAACCAACTAATAATGAGCTTTGTCCACATTTTCGTGAGTATAATTCAGTCTATAGGTATGATGCACTGCAGTGTATAGGCATTGAGGTTCGAACTCTAAATTTTAGATCTATTCAACTTCAAGGGTGGAATTCTATTAGATTACTTGTAAAAAAAATTGAGGTATGTCCACAATTTATAACTATTGAATGCAAGGTTATTATCTCTTTTTCCCTCCATCTCACAATATGTCATTTTAGTTAAGAAAATCATCTCATTTTATACCTTGTTTTACAATACCAATAATTACTAATATTATGTTCTTTTAATTGACATCCCTAGTGGCATGTACTAAAATAACAAGTAGGAGTATAGTATTTTGGAATGGAGGGAGTAGTCCTATATTAAGGCCGGTTGGATTCAATTTCTTTAATTTGAGTTATGTGTCAGCTGGCTAGTAGCATCCTAATAATTTATCTGATTTTGAGTTGGCATGAATACCACTACTTCTGCCCTTATTTATGGCTTGTGAGGATCTACTTTTAAACAATATAGTCTTGCTTTTAGCTATAATGAATTGAAGATAGTGGTTGTCTTATTAATTTATTTCTTCTTGTCCAAATGCAGATTGTAAGAGACGTTTTCAGTTTTCACCTAGCCACATTTAATTTTGATGCTCGAAATAATACGATTATGCCCTTAAACTCTTGCTTTAATCACATTTAATTTAGAAAGTCATGCTTATGTTAATTTTGCCAAAAAAATATTGATTCTATTTCCGCTAAACAGCATGTCTGCAGTCTAGAAAAGGAAGGTAAAATTGAAGGATTCAGGTACATATATTGTGGAGTAAAAATCTTGTTGTGATGTGTTGTTTCTACGAATACAAAAAGCTAAAAGGGTACATGTACGTGTTTGGTACATTCAATATAAACGTGTTATGTGTATGTGGCTTGTGTTCGTTGAAGTTTAAGTGTTTAACAATGCTAATGTCGATTTCTCGTTAGAAACGTGATAAGGTACCAATAATGCAAAAGACAGCAGCATTAGTGTTTAAAAGTGTACTTCACCCACGGCTTCAATGATAATGATTCATTTGTTCATTCATACACCATAAGAAAAAATTATAATTAAAAGAAAGTGAACGAATGGTCTTTTATTAAACCAATTTTTTTTTTATATCATGTAAACTATATTTTCAAGTATTGATATATTCAAAAAACCAACCCTTAAAAAAACAACTATCTTGTCAAGTATTGATATATTCAAAAAACCAAACCTTAAAAAAACAACTATCTTGTCAATTATTAATATATTCAACATTTTTATATTCTTCAAAGGGGTGCAAAATCTAAGGACTAAAAATATATTTAACTCTTATTTTTTTAAATGATTACCCATTTTAAATTAAAAGGGTAGTTTTTCATATGTCTCGGATATGATCACTTATTGCAGGTAATTTCTGAAAAGCAATTTTTTTTAATATGTGCATCTATACCCAAGAGAACTTAAATGAGATGATAAAAGATTTCTTGTTTTTCACTATTATACTAACTATAATTAATAAAAGTATTTTAATAAATAATATTACTAATTTTACCATTAAAATCAACACAATTAATCATATTTTTAAAAATCGTACAAAAATCTTAAACAATTGTATTATTTTGAGACATGGAAGTATTATTTTGTTTTGTCAAACAACAATTTTTGTTTTTGTTTCTCATAAACTATTTCATCAAATTTTGTTAACTATTTGTCTCTTATAATTTTTTTTAATAAGTGATTCAAATAATCCTCAAACAGCTAATAATCGGTGGGGCCAGATCCTTACCAGAACAGTAGTTCCAATTGGTGAACATGATGCCATGTTACTCCTCTTCTTCTCATTATCCAAACCAGACACAAATTATTCTCTTCATTTCCACAACACAATGGCCACAGCTCTTTCACTCTCTTTCTCCTCCTTAGACCCACAAAATCATAACCGCTTCAACATAATCACCACAACCAAAACCATTCGCAGAAATTTCTCTTTCACACCCCCACTTCCCCTTAACAAACCCCCCTTCAAACTCTTTTCTTCCTCTTCCTCCCAATCCCAAACCCTAACAGATTCCTTCCTCAAACCAGGTAAATTCCTCACAAACACCGAACTCACCACTCTCCACCATCTCTCCACCTACCTCTACACCCACACCCTCAAATCCGGCACCGTTTGGGTTCGAGTAATGCGCGACAGCGAAGTAGACGCTATTGTATGCTTGCTTGCTGATTCTTTTGCTGAATCGATGATGTTTCCGAAAGGGTATATTAATGTGTTGAGATTTCTTGTCAAACAGTATTTGATTGAACGGAGGAGTTTGATGCCGCATATGGCTACGTTGATTGCGTTTTATAGAGGAAGTGGTGTTAATGGTGATGGTGATGAAGAGGAAATGCAGTTGGCTGGTACTGTTGAGATTTCTTTTGATGTTAATGGTGCTAATTCTACTCTTCCGTCGCCGGATCCGCCGAAAGATAAGCCTTATATTTGTAATATGGCTGTGGATAAATCTCTTAGAAGGTATACAACATTACACATGCTTTAAGGCTTGATTTGCATTTGTTGGATTAATTTGGTATTTTTGATTAAGTATGAGTAATTTTACCAATAGAATGTATAGTTGATTTGAAGAATCAACAGGGAAATTGGTGTTTGACTTTGATATAGGGATGACTAATTAAAATAGTCCATGGATTTTACGAATTTACAACTATATCGTTAAAATTGTAGCGTGTCAGTCAAAATAGTTTATTGGATAACTTCTACTATTAGAGCCTAAGACATTGCATGTTAAATGGACATGTGATCTTCCATGTGGACTCCGCATCACTAGAAATTTATGTGGCACGATAAATTCATGCGTTTGTTGTGTCATATAAAGGCATGTAGAGTGAAACCTGTAAATTCTGTAGTAAGGAAAGTAGATCAAATGGAGGATAGCTATAGGGAGACTTAGAAGAACTATAAGAGAAACTATTGAAAAATATAGCTTATACATAAACATGTATTCAATAAGTACTAAATTAAGTTGTTTATTCAAACACTCCGGGAGCGTATATAGATGTGAAAGCTAGAACTGCTAGAAGTGGGTGAAAAGGATATTTAGAAACTTGTTTGATATTAATTTTTTACACTTCTGCTAGGTTAAGTAGGATATTTTTTTTGATGAATTATAAAGACAGCCTTGTCAGTGTTAAATACTTTCTGCAATTTTACCTTGCTTGAACTTGAACTTTTAGCACAGACAGAGTAGGGAAATATATTTGACTTGCTGCAATCTTACAAAAAGATGAACATTGCATCAATAGCAAAATGAGCAGTGAAACCTGCAATATAAATAATTAAGCTACATTAGTCACCATCAAATTATCCTTCATTAACGGTATGAGAAAGATAATTAAAGAATTGAAAGAAGAAAATAATAAATAGTTTACGGTATAGTAGGAAAAGTAACATTAATGTTTCATTGATATTGTAAAACGACCTACTCCCTCCGTCCCAAATTATAAGTCGCTTCGGGAAAAAGATTTGTCCCAAATTATAAGTCGTTTTACAATACCAATGAAACATTAATGTTATTTTTCCTTTTATACCATTAACTATTTATTACTCTTTTTTCTTTCAATTTTTTAATTTATCTTTTCAATACCATTAACGAAGGATAATTTTGTAAAGTTATTCATGATTTCTCTTTCCAATACATAATTGATTACATTTCTTAATTTGTGTAAAATGGTCAAAACGACTTATAATTTGGGACGGAGGGAGTATAATTTGGGTCAATTTGTTTTCTCAAAGCGACTTATAATTTGTGATGGAGGGAGTACTATTTAACTAAATTAATATGTCAACTTTCTACCCAAAAAAATCAATATGTCAACTTTCTACCAAAAAAAATCAATATGTCAACTCAATGAGAGAATGACATAATCCTTGTTATAACAACATTGTTTTTAGTATGATTCTAAATTCACATAATGTTATGCTCTTTTTTTTTTTCTTTTTTTTTAACCTTTTCCTGTGGTCTACTTTCTTTGAGTCAATCCATGCTATGGAAAAGCCTATAATAGTAACTTTTAGCATCCAAGATTAAGATTGAGGTAACCAAAGATATATTCTCCTCCTGATAATGGTTTGCATTTTCAAACGCTTGTTACGTCTTTTGATTAAGCAAACGAGTAAAATGCTGTGTGTCTGTTTTACACCTGAATGTAATTGGATTCTAACATTCTAAGAGTGTCTCCCTTCAGGAGGGGCATTGGATGGCATCTTCTAAAGGCAAGCGAGCAACTGATTTCTCGGATGAGTTCATCAGGAGAAGTTTACTTGCATTGCAGAATGATTGATGAAGCTCCATTTAACATGTATACAAAAGCTGATTACAAAATTGTAACGACAGATAGTATTTTAGTCCTGCTGTTGTTGCAGAGACGCAAACACTTGATGTGCAAGAAACTTCCTCTCATAAGTATGCCTACAGAAACAGATTTGCCATGTTCTGATGACTATGAGTAAAAGACAACATGTATGTGGTTGCTTAATATTTTGATGATGTAATATTTCCATTAACTCTTATTGTTGATAAAAGCTCAAATTTATGTCTAGCTTCCACATGATCTTATAGGCAAAATGTTTCTGTGGTTTTATGTTTTGTTTCAGCAATGGTAGCAAATATGATCAAGGTCGTTTTAAGTTTACTGAAGAATGGAGATTGGTTTCAGGAATTCTTATATATTTCTCTTATCTGTAGGAAAGAGACCTGTTGTGTTACAGGTAAATGACTAAAGAATGATTTCTAAATTCTTTGTTTTCTTTATTCCTGATAGCTAAATGATGAAAAGATTGTAAAGCTTGTACTTCATCATAAATTGCCAGGTTATGACATCATTCTTTCTTGAAGAACCTACAAATATTAAAGATGCTTGGAAAATACACATAAAATTTGCTCTGGGATTTCCTCAATTCAATCAAAACAATGCTTTCTATATGTTCATCAAGGATTTATATATCAATCTTTAAATTTGAAAGTGGCACATTGGATCTATTGAACCGTACTAATCCTGGCTGAAAAAATAATAATGCTAGGGGGTTATGTACTTATGTGACATCTTGTCAGTTGTCACAGTCTCTTTCCCTTAGGTACCTTTCATGAAGCCGAAGGTGTGGTAGAACTAAACCAAGGGTGATGATAAGGTTGAAGAATAGAAAAGGAAGTGCCCTTTTAGATTTGTCCACAATGGACTTGGTTCCTCATCTTGTAAGATCATCAAATTACTTATGTTTTGTATACAATTGTGCAAAATACTTGTGTTCATGTTAATTGGGTTGGTGTATATATATGGAAAGCTTCCAAATAGAGTTCACTCTTTTTATTTTTTATTTTCAACGAGATGTCGAAACATATTGTACAAGAGCACCATTAACGGATGCAAAACTTCCGAATAGATTTGTCCATAATTCTAATATCTAAACTTTTGATTTCACTTGATCAGTCTCAAGCAATGCATAACCATTCCCAAGCCTCCTTTTGAATTTGTATAGATAATCATTTGCATGTCTTTTACACAATCCACAATTGAATGGCACTCATTACGTTCCGTTTGTACACATCTCGATGCCAGATTGGCAAAAATGAATATGGATTGAATGGAGTAAGAATTTCGAGTCATCTCTAGATCTATCAACTTACAAAGCTTCTTGCGGTCATTCTGTATGTGCCTCACATTCTTATAAATGTAAAACATATTAAACTCTTGCTGCTGTATGTCTAAAATTCTGGAACTTGTAAAATTCTGATGAATGTCTAAATCTTGAGTGTCTGTTTTACACCTGAATGTAATTGGATTCTAATTTTCTAAGAGTGTGTTTCCCTTCAGGAGGGGCATAGGATGGCATCTTCTTAAGGCAAGTGAATAACTGATTTTTTAGATGAGTTCATCCGGAAAAGTTTACTTGCATTGCAGAATTATTGATGAAGCTCCATTTAACATGTATGCAAAAGCTGATTACAAAATTGTAACAACAGATAGTATTTTATTCCTGCTGATGTTGCAGAGACGCAAGCACTTGATGTGCAAGAAACTTTCTGTCACAAGTATAGCTTCAGAAACAGATTTGTCATGTTCTGATAACTATGAGTAAAAGACAAGTAGTTACTTGAAGTAGTTGATACATGTTCCTCATGCAAACCTACGTACTCACCATGTCATGTACGTGTCATAACATAACATCACTTTTTTTCTTTCTTCTATAAAAACAAAAACGCCATCAACCCACCTCATCATCACCACACACAGACACAGTACTCATTCAATTTTTCACTACTTTCTCTTATTTCAATTCACAAGTCTTCAACTTCTCTTGTAAACATTTAATTCAATCTTAAAAATGAAAAATTTGAGCATCTCATCAACAATGAAAGAACGTACACCACCACGCTGTTACGATACCGGTGTTACCCCTCAACAGTGTTATGAAGGTGGTGGGATTACTACTCACTACTCCGAGAAAAGAAGTCCGTTAACTTCTCAAGTCCTTGCCGTAGTTACCGGTCTTCCTGTTGGCGGTGTACTGCTTGCATTTGCTGGACTCTCCCTTCTTGGAACACTCACCGGACTGGTGGTAACAATCCCACTTTTCATCCTCTTTAGCCCTGTTCTTGTTCCAGCCACCATTGTCATTGGCTTGGCTGTCGCTGGCTTTTTGGCGTCGGCAGCTTTTGGGCTGATGGCATTGTCCTTGTCCTCATGGGTCATGAATTACATCCCCCAGGATCAAGGGTCTCTACAGGAGCAACTCGAGTTGGAAAAACAGCATGTGGTGGAGTGGTGGTCGGAGTGGTGTAACATGAAAGTTTTCTTCAGTTCTATTACCATGGCAGCAATTCTTTCACTCTCCTCCTTAGTCCCTCAAAATCATTGCTTCAACATCACCAAAACCACTCGTCGATTCCTCACAAACTCCGAATTCACCAACCTGCAACACCTCGAATCCTTCCTTTACTCCCAAAACACCAAATCCGGTTCAATTTGGGTTCGAGTAATGAGAGACAACGAAGTTGACCCAATAGTCTGTTTACTCGCAGATGCATTCGCTGAATTGATGTTGTTCCCGAAATGTTATATCAATGTGTTGAGATTCCTTATGAAACAATATTTGATTAAACGAAGGATGTTGATGCCGCATGTGGCGACACTGATTGGGTTTTATAGAGGAGTTACTAATGGTGAAGAAATGCAGTTGGCTGGAACTGTTGAGATTTGTTTTGATAAAAATGGTGCTAATTCTTCTCGTGCTTCGCCCACTCCTCCCAAGGATTCGCCTTACATTTATAGCTTGGCCGTGGATAAATCTCTTAGAAGGTAAACATTATTTATTACAGTCCTATTAATATTAAGAAAGTGTCATTGCTACATATGATTACACACACTCCAGGGTCAATTTGTATTTCGTAGATTATTTTGTTCCTTTTTCTTTAATGATGATGAAAGAGTTATTTTTTACAAACAGAATGCATATTTGGGTTATGAAGTGATGATGGCAATAATAAAAATTGCGCCCGAGTTGCTGAAATTTGCATTTCTTTGGTAAAATTACCTCAAGTGTCAAGAACCGTAAGAACTAATTTGACCAAGGGAATGCATATTCTCGGTCTAATTTGATTGGCTATATGCATATCCAGGGGCTGAATTTGTAATTTCCATTCTTCAAAGATTAAGGCCGCATTTGGATTGGTTTATTAATAACTTATTTAATCTCATCTACAAACCGAAACATATTTTACTGTGTTTGTGTGAGTTTATAATGATAGTTGATGAAATGTCTATAAGCTGATTTCAGCTTACTTCAACAAGCTCCCATGAATAGTTTTTTAACACAACTTGCGAATTATATGAAAACAGCTTAACCACATCTTCTCATTGCTATTATATGTAGCTTATACATAGGAGCCAAAATAAGTTGCTTATACAAACATACCCCAAGTGTATGTACATGTGAAAGCTAGAACGACTAGGCCTGTTTGAATTTGTTTATTTGAGCTTATCTACTAACATAAGTTTTTTGCAGCTTATGTTCGGCAGAACTTATAGAAATAACTTATTTTTATCTACTGAAATTATTCATAAATATTTTCATCAGTAGCAATTTGAGTTGAGAAAACCTGCAATTTAAATAATTGAGCTACATTCTTCATAATCAATGGTTTCCCAATTGTAATAATAATGCACTATTTAACTAAATATTTCAACTCAATGAGATTGCTATAATCCTTGCGATAACAATTGCAACATTGTTTTAAATATGATCTAAATTTACATAATTTTGTGCTCTTGTTTACCTTTTCTTATGGTCTAATTTCCATGAGTCAATGCATGCTATGGAAAGGCCTATAATAGTAACTGTGAGCATCCAAGTTAAAGATTTAAGTAACCGAAAATATATTCTCGTCCCGAAATTCCCATAACTCACATTTTCAAACACATGGTATATCTTCTCATTAAGCAAAAGAGAAAAAAACCGAGTGTTTGTTTTAATTTTCTAAAAATGTGTTTCTGATATTTAGTTCCCTTCAGAAGGGGCATTGGACGGCATCTTTTAAAGGCAAGTGAGGAACTGATTTCTTGGATGAGTTCATCAAGAGAAGTTTACTTGCATTGCAGAATGATTGATGAAGCTCCACTTAACATGTATACAAAAGCTGATTACAAAGTTGTTACAACAAACAGTATTTTAGTCCTGCTGATGTTGCAGAGACGAAAACACTTGATGTGCAAGAAACTTCCTCTCATAACTATGCCTTCAAAAACAGATGTGCCATGTTCCGATGACTATGAGTAGAAGACAACATGTATGCGTTCAAAGTTGCATAATATTTTGATGAAGTAATTTTTCCATTATCTGTTATTTTTCCACATGATCTTACACTCAAAATGTTTCCCATGATAAAGTTTAATATTTATATTTGTGGTTTTTTGTTTTGTTTCAGCAATGGTAACAAATATGATCAAGGTGGGTTTGCTGACTGGAGAATGAAGATTGGTTTTAGGCATTCTTATATATTTCTTTTATCTGTAAGGAAGAGACTTTTTGTGTTACAGGTAAATTACAAAAGAATGATTTCTAAATTCTTTATTTACTGTATGGCTGATGCTATATGATGAAAATATTGTAAAGCTGGTACTTTGTTATGTACATCGTTCTTTCTTGGAGAACCTATGAATATAAAGATGAATGCAACATAAAATTTTCTCTGGATTTCTTTAATTCAAACAAAACAATGATTTCTATATACATCAAGGATTCATATATCAATCTTTAAATTTGAATGGGCACATTGGATCTTTTGAACCATACCAGTCATGGCTGAAAGAAAATAATAATGCTATAGGAGGTTATGGGACATTTTTGTCAGTTGCCACGGTCTCTTTCTCTTAGGTACTCCTTTCATGTAGCCGAAGGTGTGGTAGAAGTAGACCAAGGGTGATGATAAGGTTGAAAAATAGAAAAGGAAACACTCTTTTAGATTTGTCCACAATGGACTCTGTTCCTCATCTTGAAAGATCATCAAATTAGTTATGTTTTGTATACAATTGTGCAAAATACTTGTGCTCGTGTTAATTCGTCTGGTGTATATATATATGGAAAACATTTGAATAGAGTTCACTCTTTTTATTTTCAACAAGAAACCACCATAATTCTGGTGTCAAAACTTGTGATTTCACTAGATCAATCTCAAGCTATGCATAACCATTCCCAAGCCTTTTGAATTTGTATAGATAATCATTTGGATCTCTTTTACACAATCTGCCATTGAAGGCCGCTCATTACTTTCAGTTCGTACACATCTTGATGCCAGATTAGCAAACATGACTATAGACTGAATGGTGTAAGAACTTCGAGCCATCTCTGGATCAATCACCTTACAAAGCTTCTTGCGGTCATTAAGTATGTGCCTCACCTGCATATAAATGCAAAACATATTAAAGTCTTGCTTCTGTTTATGTCAAAAAATTCTGAACTTGTTTAGGATTTATTCTTCTCTCCCTTACATATACCCTTTTTCACTTAATATACTCATTTGTGTGACTATCGTCATAGAATCGAATTGACTATGAATGATACACCAGAAAATTACCAATTACTAGTAATGTCGAATTACTTTTAAAAGAAATGAAGAAAAAAAAAATCATAGTTGCAAATTTCATGGTCATATAGACTATTTATTTCTTTGTAACCCCTGTGCATGTCTTGTGTGAATTTGTGTGTATGTGTGTGCGCGAGCGTATTTCCTACCTGTAGTACAAGGTTCTGATCATTAGGACCCTGGTTTAGATCTACAGCTTGACGTCCGGTCAAAAGCTCCAGAAGAACTACACCAAAAGCATAAACATCACTTTGGAGAGTGAGTTTCCCTGTCTGTTGTCAGATGAAATAAATTAGTGTGAAAATACTCATGTAGAAGTCAGCAATACTAGATATAAGAAGATAGGAGGTTAAGGATTGCAGGATAGAACTTTGAGTTATAAACATTTGATTTTGATGGAGGGATTGATAGATGAACCAAATTAGTTTTGGTAGCAATATTTGGTGGAAAGTATTGTCTATTTTCCTTTTTTGTTTGAATCATCTTCCTTTCAGTTCATACCTTAGTAAAATAATAGGAAACTGAAAGACTGTACTTAGAATTGGTTAAAATTTCAGCTTCAAGTGTTTAATGCAGACCATATTTTCAAAGTTAAGTACTTTTACTTGATGAGTTAATGTTGGATTTTCTAGCTTATTTTACTCATAATTTACTTTATGGTGACCTAGCCAAATCACAAAAGGTACTAGTTGGTGTTGCATTGCTGTTTTTCAACAAATGATTTATCTCACTAAATACAGTATGCATGACATGAAAATATAAGTTAGGTATATTGTGCTTGTAATGTAATCCTCATTTGCAGCAGAAGTGGATTTCTAATGTTTCAAAAATATGATGCTGCCATATGACTGAATAACATGAAAAATGTAGAAGAAACTTTATCTGAATCATTGAAACTTGGAAGTTGACACAAGTGACGTTTTTTTATGCTGGAAGAGGGAGGGTGGAGACATATATCATAGATGCATACCGATGTATACTCGGGATCAAAGTAACCAAATGTGCCGAGTACTCTGGCAGTCACATGTGTCTCCTGTCCTTCTGGCATTAACTTGGCAAGCCCGAAATCAGATATCTACAAGAAGACTTAATTACAGTTCTTATATATTATTATTATTAGAAGGATATATTACAGTAAGTCATTACTAGGACCATATTTATACCTTTGCTTCAAAATTGGCATCTATGAGAATGTTGGTCGATTTGAAATCTCGATGAACAATAGGAATTCCAACATCAGAACTTGAATGGAGATAAGCAAGTCCTTTTGCAGCTCCCAGTGCCACCTGTAGTCTTCGAGGCCAATCCATGTTTCTTTCTCCAATTCCTAAAATTAGTTTAGATTAATAGAAGCATACCATAAGAAATTTTTATAGTAGTGTGAAATTTTGAGTAACAAACCATTCAAATGATCTTGCAGGTTCCCATTAATCATATATTCATATACTAAGAATCTATGCTTTCCATCAGCACAGTATCCTATCAAAGAAACAAGATTTGGGTGGCTTAGTCTGCTCAAAATGTCAACTTCGACTCGAAATTCACGTTCCCCTTCTGCTTCTTTTATTGCTGGAAGCTCCATTTTCTTGATTGCGACAACCTTCAGAGGGAGACATATTGTATCAGTATCTATTTATTTTCATCAAGATCACAGATTTTGAACCATTTTGTAAATCTTGAAAATCATGACGAACTCTTGGGGGCTATATAAACTTACGTCAAGAGCACATTACCTCTCCTGATCGCAAAGTGCCTCGGTAGACTTTGCCAAATCCTCCTTTTCCAAGCAAATTTTCCTCACTGAATGAACATGTTGCCTCTTCCATCTCCCTGAGTGTGTAAACAGATGATCCATGCAACTTCTTTGTAGGACGCGGCGTTTTATCATCAAGTTGCCAAAGTTGTGCAGGTTTGTAAATCCCTGGACAGTGTGCAAATGTTACAAATTGGTTGTGCAATGAAATAGCACTAAAAACGTGCTTAGAAGTTAAAACACAAGAAAAAAAGAACGAAAAAAAATACATGGATCTGTATGATCTTGAGACTTGCTTCTTCGGCGCTTGTTCCAGGCGGAGACCAACCCGAATGGCATGATCGGCTGCTCTATCTAACGTGTTCTCGGTTTATCTATTGAAATGTTCGATTCTAACTTCTAACATAGAAAAAAAAATGCAATTTTGATAGATGGTTAATTCCATTACACACTCAGTTACAGCCCTAGGAGATGTTACCTATAAAACTTCCAAGAAAACACTTTTTTTGTACTATTGGTGTGAAGTAAATAACTTTAGAATAATTTGCATGTCCTTGACATAGTTTTTATTCCATATAAAAGTAATTTTGATAGCATTGGGAATCCTCTATTTGGAATACGTATGGAGCAAGTGAAGTTAGATTAGAAGAATACTTAACAAAACATCTTCCAACAACACATGGAGAGAGACATAGATATGTACTTTAAGCTTAAGAGAAAGCTTAGAAAAGTAGGTATTTCTTATTTTCCTATGGTTGAGATGTGGTTGGGGGGGTGTAAATAGTTTGACAAGGAAATGGGAACTGCTGCCTCATTCTCCATATTAATCATCATACATACGTTTTACCGTTTACAGAATGAAAATGGATGGTGGTTAGGATGGCATTTTCATTTTTTCTATGCATTATAAATTTGTTGTGTTACCTTATTTCTAAATCTTTCTCTTGTATGGTGCAACCATCATTGTTAATATTAAAGTCTCTCTTCATCAACTTTTGAGGAATATTTTCTTTAGAACTCATAATGGCCCTTGGCCATCAGTTAATTGGACCCTAATACAAGGAGTCGATTAGATATGTATTCTAATCAGTTAGGGTCACCTATAAATATTGATTTGGCTCCTCTAAAGGGATTAATTAGTAAAATGAGTTTTCTTCCAACAAAAAAAAGAAAGTAAAATGAGTTAATTAAGGAGTATAATCTTAATAATTGGTTTGTTTGTTAATGATTTATTTTTTAAATTAGTTGTTTAGTTCAGAGGAGTCGGATCTTGTACATATGTAGGGACAAAAATATTAAGGTTATTATGTTACAAAAACAAATGAAGGTTTGATTGCATTTAGGGTGCGTTTAATTTGCTACAAAATGAAAGACAAGACATGACAACTCAAGTTGTATCATGTTTGATTTGTAAAACCGATTCAGGGCAGAACAAACCAGAGGTAAGAGATAGGAAAAAAATTGAAATTATTGTCCCTCACCAAACCACATCACAATCACACGTACAAATTGTCTAAATACCAAAATAACATTTTGTCCACAAAAATTCATATAAGACAAAAATTATTCATTAAGATAAAAATTTATCTTGTGTTGTGTTGTTCTATCTTGTACTATTTTGTCCAGTACTTATTGTTTTGCAGATCAAACGCACCCTTAGAGTTTCTCTAATACAATCAATGTGTTATTTTAATTCCTCAATAATTATTTTGTAAAGTTATTTTAATTCTTCAATAATTATTTTGTAAATTTAGTTAATTCTTTTTAAAATATTTAAATTTATTTTCTATTAGAATTTCTTACAAATTGAATACACTAATTGGTTTTATGCTTTATTATGCTAAACATTAAAAAAAAAGTATCAAATTCCATTCAATAAAAAATCTAGAACTTTTTCCTCTTCAAACTATAGTATCTTGTATGATGTTTTTTTTCTCTACATGGCTCGTCAATATTATGACGTATTATTAAAGGAAAAAAAATAGAGCAATGGTCAATTCGCACATCAAGCTCATGAGATATGGCGAAGGATTAGAGAAAAAATAGGATGGATGAAGTCATTGGAATCTCTAATTCTTGTTCCCAATCCTTGGAGCTTCATTGGGGATGGAGGGGTGAAACCCCCACACCCCTATGCCATCCTCCAAGTACCTAGGTCTCAAAATGAGCAAACATACATTTTACAAGTGAGAAAACTCACACTTAAATGATTCAAAAGCGAGTTGCGAGATGTGCACTCCAATATGTCCAACACAAAGAGCAATAACCAATTCGCACGTCAAGTGCATGGAAAGAGCGTTGCATATTATCAAACATTTGTGGTGCATTGTATTTTTCATGGTTTTTGAGTCTAAATTGTGTTAATGTATCTTCATGAAAGTTATAGATTTAGATGAATTGTTCAAGAGAACTTGACTTTGAACTTTAAATTGAACAAATATTGACCATACTATACTTATTTATTGGTTTGATTTTGGATTACTTGATCCCTTTATCTAGAGAACTGGAGTGTTAGATTTTTTTTTTTTTAATATTGCATTTATTTTATGATATTTTATAAACTAAAACGAAGCTCTTTTTAGTAAATAAGAAAACAACTTTCCTATTTCCAATACTTGGTTTAATACTACTTGGTTCTCACTTTTAATTTAATACAAACACTATACACTGGATGCAAAAATGTTTTATAGTACTTGATTTTCATACATGCACTCCACACGGATTAAGCCTCTTATATTTTAAAAAAAATGAAAAAAATGTGTAAGATCTAGATCCTTAAGACATAAAAGAAGATAATTATTAAAAAAGAAAAATAGAAAAAAGATAGTTAAAGTTTTTTTTTTTGACAAAAAACAAAAAACGATAGTTAAAGATGAGATCAGAAACTTAAAAAAACATGGATGCTTGATTTTTTTTTTATATGGTTGGTGAGCAATTCAATTTTTTTAAAGTAAAAAAAATCGTTTACCCGTAGCTGCATAGGAATGGACTTGGACAAACATAGTGGAAAATTGCTCTTCTCTCGTTAAGAATTGCCCGCTCCAACCAAACTTTTAAAAATACTCATGCGTGACTTAACTCACGTAGGTATATATACAGTGTAACTTAAGTCACGTTTGGTACATAGATGATTTCAACGTGAGTTAACTCACATTGGGTTATGTTATAAAAACAGAACAACACCATAAGAATTTTCAAACTCCATTGTTGCAGTTTTGATCACCATTGTTGCGATTTTCTCCAAGCTTAAGCAATTCAACACCAATTACAACCCCAAAATCAAGTAAGTGTTTATTATCCTATTGCATTGGCTTTTTTTGATTGAATTGTTAGATTTTTTTTGGATAAATTATCACATATTTAGACTTTTATGATTTGATAACTCAGTTAGTTTTTGATTGAATTATTAGATGTTGATTAGAGTAGAAATTGTTGATTAGAGTAGAATTGATTGAATTGTGGTAGAAATTGTTAGAAATTGCTAGAAATTGTTAGATGTTTGAAATTGTTGGATAAATTGTTAGAAATTGTGGTAGAAATTGTTAATGATTAGAGTAGGTTTGACCATTGATTTTTGCATTGTGTAGAGATGTCTCAGAAACAGGGTGATGCTCAATTGAAAAAGGAGGGTGAGAAGAAGAAAGCGAATACCACAATGACATGACACGGTATCAATTGCGAAGGATCCGGAAAGAAAAAAAAGTAAAGTGAATGAGTCAGTGTACAATTTCAACAAGATGAGAAGGAGCGGAAGGACGTATTATTTCGGTCCACAACCAAAAGCAGGTGCCCCAGGAATTGCCGAGGACAACCCAATTGACTTAAATGACAAGGGAGATGATTAAAGGTAATGGCTTGTAATGTCTTTTTTTTTCTATGTTTCTTTATGTTTTTGGATATGTTACGCATTATGGTATATTTTGGTATTGAATAAAGTTGAATAAATTTGAATAAAGTTGCACAAGTACAAAAAATCAATTAAAAAAAATACACAATTTTATTTAGTTTTAATTTCATCTACTTTACATTACATTCTCCATAAATATATGGTATCATCATGATGTTGGGTTTAAATTAAATTCTTAAAAGTTTTCTCAAAATATTGGTATTAAAGTGTCTTATAGTTAGTGTAAAATTTTGCACGTCTCTTTGAAAACTCAGAAGAATGAAGAGAACACAACACATGTATTCTACCGAATCAACTATATAAGTTCTCACATCGAATCCCCTCATATAAGACGAGTCACGACAAACAAGAAAGCAATCCAATACATTCTTTTGAACTTAATCATACTTCCCTGCCAACTGAAAAGTTTCAATTGACATAGAGTATGATCAAACCCAAAAGAACATCTTAGAGGTGCATTCCCTTTTGTGACACTCATCTTATACGAAGGAATTCGATGTGGAAACCTATATAATTGATTCGGCAGAATACATGTTGTGTTCTCCTCATTCTTGCGAGTTTTCAAAGAGACGTGCAAACCTTTACACTAAGTATAAGACACTTTGACACCAACATTTTCAGCAAACTAATAAGAATTAAACTTAAATCCCAACAAAATAAAGACACTACATAATAATGATGCTACCTTAACATAATCTTGTGGCAGAATCAAACTCTTTATAATATCTTTAAGCGATCTCAGCAACGTAGCATCCATCTCAATCCTCGAGAACAGGCGGTTCTAACAAAATACAGAGAACATGCTCCTCACACAATCATCGTCTGTGAGCATTATCTTGTCGGACTGCAATAAACCGGGACGTCCATACTGAACTTCTTCCACCTTCCTTGTGTCTCCGGGGGTTTAGTCATTGGTTGATTTCATTCAGTTGCTCCTTCAAATCCTTTAACGTGACATCGTCCCGAACCTTGAACAAATAAAGGTTTCCAACATTGAAACGTACTTGAGCGCTGAACAAATTGTCCATTGTTTCAGATCTACACCATAAGAAATTAAACAATCAATGAAAAACTCATTCAAGCATTTCATCCAACCCTTGTACTGCAACTTATACATAAACCATAAAATTCAAAACTAGAACAGAAACATGCAAACATCTAAACAATTAAGAAACATAAGTCATTTACAAACATGGAAAAAACAATTTTCAAGCATGAGCCTATTGAGGGCTAGCCCATGCAGTCTGGGTAATGCTTTGCCAACTTAACTTTCGGTAAGTTTATAATTTATTTTTAATGGATACAAAATGTTTATTAAAAGACTCGCATTATCTATAAATTCTAGCTTAACTGGAAAGAAATATAAAAAAATGTTAGGTTGTACCCCATGACTACGTTTGAAATCTCGATTCCTCTACTTATAAGTTTTTAATGATTATTATCATTTTGTCTATCTAAAAAAATAAAAGGCTCACACATTCACATAACTGAAATCTAAAATACTCGTAGCCACAAAGTCAAATTGAAATTTTATCTCTATCTGTGAGGTGAACAATCTCACAAATAATGTGTAGATCAATATTGATCAAAATATCCACATTATTTTCTCGAGTTTTTTCCAATGGAGAGAATATATTACCATAGTTTATGAAGTTAAGTCTCCTACGTTAGGGATGACCTTAATTTTTATGTCGAGTTTGAGAATTGAACTTTTGATTTTCTTAGCACTCAACTTCTTAAACTGTCCATTTATTCATTTTTATTCAAAAATTTCACCTCACTTTTAAACGTTCTATGCTTGTTTTGAGAAGAAAAAAAAACTATGTAAGTTAACAACATTGCTTTTGGCAGGACAACATTGCTTTTGGCAGAAAGAACATTTTCGTCAAAAAGCATTATTCTTCAATTAATATGTATGTCTTTCATTTGTTTTGATTTTGCTAATGGAATAATACCTTGATTGATGAATTAAATTGATTGATGTTCTTTAATTTAACAAATAAATATACTATTTTGTAAAATTAATAGATTAAATTGACTAACCATTATAATTTCAATGAATCAAGAGTTATGTATGTTTTTAGTTTCTACAAAATAATAGGGTTTTAACTTTAATCCCATTTATTATAAATTATTTTCAAAAGAGGAACTATATTTACAATATTCTATAGAATTAAAATTACCATTGTAGTATAATAGGACACGAGCTATTATACTACAATTAATTTGAACTAAAATCTAAAAAGCTAAAGGTCTTAATTCAAAATCAGACAAAAAAAAATATATATTGATTTAACAATTACTCCATTCGTTTCAAAATACATGTCCAAGTCAACCACTTCACATATGTCAATGCACAATTTTGACCGTTAATATTTTTAATTATCTAAAGTAAAAAATTATAAAAATTTAATATTTTGAAAATATTTGTCGAGACAAATCAAACAACATCTTACATGCTAATATTTGTATTTATACATTAGTTAAAAAGTATGGTCAAAGTAATTCAAGTGAATAGTGTACATTGCAAAAATTGGACATGTATTTTAAAACGGAGGAAGTAATTATTGACATTTGTTGTTAAAAAAAACTTGAAAGCTCGGTTTTTGTAAGAATTAAAAATATATTTAATCCAAAATCATATAACAATTTACTCTCGTGTATTCTTCAAAAAATAAAATAAATTTTACTCTCGTGTTTTGTGTGTATTGCGGTGCTGTACTCGTTTGTTTCTTTATTGCACCTTCTCAATTATTATCACGTTCGCAATAATCTGATTATGATTTATCGACACCGACAAAACTGTCATATTTAACTCTGCTTCGTACCACTGGTTACGAAAGAATCATTTGAAATACAGTACTAAAGTAAATTTCTTTCTAGTAAACATTTTCTTTGGCCAATTATTTTAGTAAACATGAAACTTATAAATGAAAGTTAAAAATGTTATGGGCAATGTTATCACATGCCCTCAGACAAGGCACATGTTATATGTTACTACATGTTAGCATTACCATAACTTTATTTATAAATGCTAGCAAAGTTTGATGGTAAGGATCCATAGTTACATCAGAACTCTTATTCGTGTCGGTTTTGGTGGTTTCTTCTGTAACAACGCATGTTTTTTTTATCTCTCGGACTTTTTAGGCTAAATCCCTAACACAGATGACATCATTTTGGCTGAGCTCACAACAATTCTTCGGGGTTTGCAATTGGCTATTGATAAGGGTATGACTGATCTGATATGTTATTCAGACTCTCTCCTCTCATCAACCACATCTCAAGAGACACCATGCAGTTTCACATATATGTTGTTATTCAAGATATAAAAGGCCTTTTGGCAAACCATAATTTTTTCCTCCACCATACTCACAGAGAAGGTAACTAGTGTGCTGATTTCTTGTCAAAGTTAGAAGCTACTTCAGATTAGTCATTCACTCTTCTCCTCTATTCAACCTCTTCTCCCAGATCAGGATCGACACGCTAGGAACCTTTTTCCCTAGGCCTTAGTCTCTTTTTGCTTCTTTTTCTTGTCTGTTTAACTTTGTAACAAAATAAAAAACTTATAAAAGTGTGAGTTTAATTTTGTTGTTGGTGTGAGGATTTGGAAAGTGAATAATTTGTAAATACTAGCATTCATAATGATAGCGCATTCATAATTTGTAAATACTTAAATGAATCATACAAGTACACATCATTTATGTATAAAATTACTTACAAAGAGTTGATTACTCTAATTGTAGTAAACTAAAAATAGTCTATAAAATTACCTACTAAAGGCTCAATTACTCTAATTGTAGTAAACTAAAATGAATCTTTAAATATGTTCACTAATATGTGTATCTAAAAAATAAATAAAAGAAAATTGAAAAGAGCAAGAATCACATGAATTTGAGATGGAGAGACAAACTTTTATCTAATTTCTTTTCAATTTTAAACACGGGGCATGTTAATTGTTGAAGAGAGAGAAAGAGTCATTGTATGTTAATTGTTGAAGAAAGAGAAAGAGTCATTGTATGATTAACGATAACTAATACATTACTCCTTAAAAGAATAATTGTAATGCGGTGCCGTACTTGTTTAAATAGACTAGACTTGTAGACAAGTTTTTTTTTTATATATTTTTTTATGGTGTTTAGCTTGACATTTTTAGCTAAATAAGCCTATAAAGAAGCCTTAGTATAAATAAGCCTATAAATAGTCTTTCTTGGACATGATGTAGGCTAAGTCATAGGACTTGTAGACCGGTCCAACCTATTCTCAGTACTTCTAATAGATTATAGATGTTACTGTGAAGAAAACTCAAACTAACTCTTCATATTTATAATAATTTTCTATCTCTTTTTCTTCTTTATACCCGTTGTGGGACTTGGATGAATACCCACTTTGACACGCAAGAGATTCTCTCTTCATCCAAAGTCTCAAATTTCTTCACGTTGTTGTTCACTTCATCTTGAAATAGTAAAATAGTGTTCTCATGACTAACCACAGATGTAGAATGAGTACTTAAACTTTTCTAACTTATCTTTTAGGCTTCGCAAATCTCCCTGAATTTTGGACTTGTGAATTATCATAAGGAGAAGCTCATGCTCTCATCAAACAAATTAGCATCCAACTTTAAAGTAGTTTAAAAATATAAAAAACTTGTCCTTTTTTTTTTTTTTTTTTTTTTTTTTTCTTTTTTTTTTATTTCTATTCATTTTAATCTTCTTATGATGCCACTCTTAAAATCGCTCGCCCAGTTCATTTTCTAAGTTTCATACTTAATTAATAAAGAAAATTCAATATCAACAAATGTAATAGTTCTGCTGCTGGTCTGTGCCAAATACCTGGGAAGTTGAATTTGGTTTAGCTCAATTTTGATAAAATAAAATAAAATAAATACTCCGTCTCTAATTATAAAATTATTTACAAAAAAATTATTTTTAAATATAAGATCTTATATAAATTTTTAGATGTATTTATTACTCTTTTTTCAATTATACCTCTTATTAATATTACCAATTTATCGTATTATATGAAAAATTAGTATTAAAAGATAGATTGTTTTAAGGGTCCATATAAAATTAAATATGGCCGGCCCTTTAAATATTAACTAAGGGCCATATAATATACACAAGGTCTAATGATCAATTTTCTTTGATCACAGAATTTATGAGCACTGATTCATAACTTCACCTGAAAAGTTAGATGCGGTTAGTAAAAGTGGTAGCTGAACTAGCAACTACTGAATTTATGGCCTTTATCCTACATCACAAGTTTTGTTTCTATATAATATGCATAATGCATGTGATCATTGTCTCATTATTCTCAAAGCATATCAATCTAGCTACTTTAAAGTTTTAATTTCTTTCTAGCTTGTTGAATCATGGCTGTAGCTCTTCGTGGAAAGCTAGAGGTAGACATTGAACTCAAGTCTAATGTAGACAAGTACTGGCAAACCATTAGGGATTCTACAACTGTTTTCCCTAAGGCCTTCCCACATGACTACAAAAGCATTGAGATCCTTGAGGGTGATGGTAAAGCTCCTGGCTCTATCCGCCACTTCACTTATGCTGAAGGTAAAATTTAGAGACTTTCTTCTTTGGTAGAATGAAGGGCATTTTGGGTATAAATGAAAGGTTGATTTATTTTCTGCATTGTTTTTTACCTTTATATTGAAAGCAGGACAGTCGTCACTGCGCTAATTCGACAAGATATTCGTGTGTCGATTTAGTTTATGTAAGCATTAATAAAGAGAGTGACCAATTGAAAATCTTTGTAGATTTTGATATTTACTTATCTAATTTGGTGGCATATGTTGTAGGTTCACAACTTGCGAAGTCGTCGACAGAGAGGATTGAGACTGCTGATGATGAAAAGAAGACAGCAACCTATTCTATAATTGAAGGAGATCTTCTCAAGTACTACAAATCATTCAAGGGACACCTAGCCCTAATACCAGATGGAGAAGGATGTGAGATGAAATGGTGTGCTGAGTATATTAAAGTTAGTAATGATATTCCTGATCCAAGTATTGTCAAAGATTTTGCAGTCAAGAACTTCATTGAGGTGGATGAGTATGTTCAATCACTTGCTGCATAGAAGTTTAATATGCATTTGATGAGTTGAAGGACAAAGCTAGTATTTTAATAAATGTATTGTTACATAATGTGGTTGAATAATGGAACCGTTTCCTATTTAATGTGATTTATGTAGTAAGGAGCTTGTCCTTTGTTATTGTTGGCTTAATGAATTATTGTACTATGTCCTCTTTAACTGTTATGATCTAAATTTCATGAGAATGGAAGTATTATGTGATCATCTTTTGCTTTTCTTTTTTTGCTACATATTCTTACCGAGTAATGATCACAAAGAACATTAATGTGTATCCAAAACATTGCTTTACAGTTTAGGCACAGGTTTTTAAGTTAACTACCTCAATCATGTGAGCTATCAAAATCTGTTTTGGATCCCTGTGAAGTCTTTAAAGAATCATTGAATTGGATAATGTGTCAAAATTTAATGACTCTGCAGCAGCTGCAGTTGTTAGTTAAACAATTACTATTTGTCAGAACTCAAGAGTGTCACCCATGCGTATTATATTGTATTGAAATGGATCAAAATAAGGCTCTTAAAATGGAGTACATCCATTATAAAATGAATGTCTATTTAGCAAAAAAAATTGTTTCGAAATGAATGTAATGTTCACTTTTCAATGTAAATTTTTGCAATTATGTCCCGCTGAATAATATTGTTGTGTACTCTACTTCCAAAGTAATATGTGTGTAGGGAAAGCTCCTACTTTGAACAACGCGCTATACCCTCCCATGTCATGTTCACTTTCTTGATGGAAGCTCTCGTGATAGCTTCAACCCTAACAATGAGGGTAGGGAACGTTTAAATTATTGAAGCATAACACAAACACTTCGGAAGATGACTTGTTACTTGATAAGGAAGAAGAACACCATAGGTCTCAATTACTTGCAACACAAGAAATCACAGCTTAAGCTAGTTTTTAGTTAGCAAAACAGTTGTAACTGCCTCCCTAATTACCAGGAAAGTTAGTTATGATACAGTGAGAAGAAGTACACAATAGCTTATCATAATCACTCATTGTAAAAGCTATGTATACTTGTAAACAGCTTATAGCATAATCAATCAGAAAAATATGATTCAACTTCAACTATTTTCTTGCATTTTCTCTTCTTTTCTCTTGTTTTCTATCAACTTTTGATTATCTCAACAACAATCCTGAATTCGGTTACGCCTTCGATTGCCCAAACTATTGTGCACATTGTATAACTTCAAATGCTTGGAACACCTTAAAGGAAAGTTTCTATGTCGCCAAACATGCAAGTGTCTATGATCTTCAATCCGAATTGTTGATAAGTGTGTTAGCGATTGTTTCACTAATATCAGCACAATTTGGTTAAGATTTGGAAATGTATAGGTGAACTCCAAATTTTACATATCATGCTCTTAGTGCTTTTGAAGCTATGCGCAATTCTCATAAATTTCATGAAGAGTATATGCTTCAATTCTTTACAGGTTTGAATAATGATTACCTTATGGTGAGATCTCAAATTTTAATTCATGGAGCCATTCCTTGACCTAATTAATAGCCTATTCTCCTTAGTTAAACGTAGTAAAATAAATACCTGGATATTAAATAGTGGTGCTACATATCACATTTGCTCATTTATGCATTTGGTCAATTACTACAATAATATTAGACGCTCCTGCATAAATTACTCAGGCTCCCAACTAGTGGTGTATCAAGAAAAATGTTAGGAGTCCACATGGAGTAGATAAAAGTGCTCGACGTGGTACTTAAGTCATGTAACTTTCCCATTTAATGGATCAGTCTTTTGAGTTTGGCTCTCCTCATAGGCTTAAGTCCTAACAATCACATTATACAATATCTAGCTTAAAGAGAAGAACTATCAAAGAGGCATATCAAGACATGAACTGCGAGACTTGTTTGCTAAAAAGAGTTAAAAGTAAAGAGTTTAATACTATACACCGGCAATTTAAGTTATATTAAACACATGAGAAGTCTGAAAAAGATGTTGCAAAAAAAGGGTTGTAATCCTATAATTTGATATTCTTCTTATTTTTGACATTCTATTTTTCTCAATAGAAATAAAGTCCAAAAAAGTGATCAAGAGGTTGAATTTTTTCATGATTTTTTGCATGCATGTTTAGTACGTTAAAATATAACTTACCACTTGAATTAAAATTTTCCGACTATGAACGATTTGGTTTTGAATTTTTAAAGCGTCAAAATCTCAAAAACTAAAACAACGAAAAATCTACTTTTGACTTGGTTTTTTGCAGTCACCTCTATAATTTTCAATGGTATCATTTGTTGTGTGCAAGTGTGAGTTATATGTCTCACATCGGATAAAACAGTAAAGGTTGAACACCTTATAAGTAAGAGGACCCATAAACCCATAGCCTTAAGGTTTTGGGTAAGAGTGTGGTGTCTCTCTCACTAGTATGGTCGTTCAAGCCTCGATGTGGGCGGTCCCCCAGGCTCCCCTCACTGACCCAACATCATTATCATCATAATATTTTTCAATTAATTATACTTCCATACAAAATTTATGAACATAAATGAAACCATATTAAAGGTATGTATGTAGTAGTAATATATGGTTTGATAATAAATGTATTGTTACAATGGAACCATTTCCTATTTAATGTGATTTATGTAGTAATGATCGAGCATGTCCTTTGTTGGTGGCTTAATGAATTATTGTACTATGTTTATTTTAATTGTTCTGATATAAAGGTCTGTTTGGTTCGGGGATTTTTGAAGGAAGGGAATGGAGTATTTTAAACTGTGTTTGGTTCAATTTTTTAGAGGAGAAGGGAAGGGATGAGAGTAAAATCTCTTGTAAACAGTCTAAACCCTAGATACGATTATTGTACTTTAGGAAGTACAACTCATTTGATAGCTTCAACCCTACCTACTATGAGGCTTGGGAAAGTTGGCAATAGCCTCGTGCATGCATAGATCTTGAATTTAGAAGGGCTTTTGATTGCTTAGGAACATTTCTCTTGCATCAATTGTGTTTGTGTCTTGCATTTTCGGTGTCAATTGTTCAACTTTCATCAAAATGATAAGTTTGTTAAGAGTACTTCACTAATATCAATGCAACTTGGGAATAATTGGAAATGATAGGCCAATTCCAAATTGTTCATATACACATATTCCATGTTCTTGTGATGTGATGGAAAATTCTTGAAAATTTCATGAAGATAACGTGCCCCGCGTCATGAGAACATAGAATGATGATTACTCAAAGGCGAGATCTCAAAATTTATTGATGGAGCCTTTCCTTGACCTAAATCGCATTTTCTCATTAGTTGTGCAAAGTGAAAGCAACAATGGCTTAGATGGTTCTGAACCATTACTTGAGTTCGTTAACAATGTAGGTTATGGCGATATTTCACTAGGATAAGATAGAGATAGGAGTGGCTACCAAAGCAAGGTTTGCACATTATGGGGAAAAGATGGACATACTGTGGGATGGATACATACATGGATACATTCCACAGTTCTAGAGTTGTGTCTCGTTTTATTCTTCACATATATAATAGAATAAAATGAATACATGGATAACAAATAGGGATGCTACATATCACATTTTCTCATTAATGCATTTGTTCAGTTACTACAAAAGCATTGTTGTTATTCCAGTCAAGTTACCTATTAGGGTTTACACATCCCCTCCTAAAATTCTAAGAACTCTCGGATAAATTCCGGGGTGTTACAATATCAACATCGTATGGGTGCACTACTTAATTGACAATTGGCTAACACCAAGATTTAGTACCTGGAACAAAAAGATCATATACCCTTCACTATATGAACTTATCTAATCCACGAGTCATTTCACAAACTAATGTGATCTATGGTGCCAATACTCCAACCCATTGATTCACTGACCAAATCGTCCAATTTTAGAAATTCGTCCATAAATTTCCCGGGCTCCCAACTAGATGTGCATTAAGAAAATCACACCGCGCGAATAATATCTTGCTTTAAATAGACGAGCAGGGTCGTTCTTAAAATTTTACGGGTCTAAGGACAAGTTTGAGAAAAGGATCCTTTATATAATAGTATATAATTTTTTTTTATAAATGATAAATGAGGAATGCGTTAATTATGGTGATTGTCATCTCAACTATATTGTCACCCCAAGTCTTCATAATACAGTGTTTTGAAATCCCAACTATGTTGACACCTCAAAACATTGTGTGTCAAATACACATTGTCCTATATATTATTAATAAAAAAGAATAACAAAATAAAAAAAGTTTGGGGGCCGAACCAAACCCAACAAAACTAAGTAAAATACACTTCCTTCACACCCAATAACATGAAAACCTTTTTTCATTTGTCAATAGAATATGATATGTTACTTATAAAAAATTACACAAGACCAAATTTGATGTCTCAAGCATGAAACTTTCATGATGAAAGTCATATTATTTATATTATGAAATCTAAATACTAACTCAGGTTCAATTCAATTTGAAACACCAAAAAACATCCTCAAAATAAAAAGTAAATTTAGTCTCTAGGAAAAAGTAGAGATTTTGTGTTTTACGTTTTACTTTTATGTTTTGCCTCTTGACTGATGAAATAATGGGGGGCTCTGAAAATGAATGTGCTGGGATGGGGTGTGAAAATGAAATGGTGCTGAGTTGTGAAGTAAAAAGGATAAAGGACTACTGGGCTTCTGTCTGATAAAGAGTTAGGCCATCTTCGCAATGTTTGCTATATACACCCGTTAAAAGAGCTATTGATATATACACCCCCACCCTACAAAACAAATTTTGGCCTCCTACGGGCGTGGGTCCTAGGCCTCCGCACCCCGGCCTATGCCTAGGGCAGGCCCTGGATACGAGCTACTAAAGTTGAGACATCAACAGTGAGGCTTGTTTTGTCAAAAAGAAATAAATTAAAAGCATAGAGGTTATGCCTTATGAAATCCGATTCCGCCTTTAGCTTTGTTGATGGACAACTTATCCCCAAGCACTTCCACTCTCAATACCCCGCAAGAAAGAATTTCCTTATGTTGGATGCAATTCACATGATGTTCATTAAATCATGTGTATTTTAGAAACGTTTCGTATAAATTAGTAATACTCATATAAATTAATAATAATTATGGGTTCTTGTTAAGAATTCAAAAATAAAAATAATATGGATAAATACAATTAAAAGTATGAGTTAGAATGTGTGTTATTAACTTTTCATACAAAAAAAAAGTGTTAGTAACATTATACTTTGTTTTGTAACAATGGAACAACATTGGACTGTGTCTCTAAGTTTTCAATCCCTTTCTCAACTTTTTCTTCTGAAGCTTTTCCCCATTGCACAGCATAAAATCCTACCACGATTATAATCGCACCAATCAAACTGCAAAGAGTCATTTTCGAAATTTATTCTCAATGTTATGCAAAACAAAATCTCAATATAAACTTCCCCATAAACAAGGATTAAGTAATTAACTATGTTACTCAAAATGATTCACTAGTTTTGGTATATGTACCTTCCAAGATAAAAGTCATCTCCGAGGAAAATTGAACCCAAGAAAACAGTAAAGATGATTCCGATCGGCTTAAACATAGCACAAAATAGAGGACCGGCTCTTTGCACAGACCATGTTTGTAGGAAGTATCGAATCCCTATTGCAGCTATTGCCTGTTAACAAGGATAAGAGACGTTGGATAGTTCATCTAATTTAAGCGAATGATAGAAATTGTTAGTTTCAAAACCGAACGAAGAAAAAAAAAATTAAATAATAGTACGGGACAAGAGCAACTAATTTTTTTAGCACCTAATTAAGCCTTGTCATGTGTGACACAAAAGTAAACACCTACTTCATTTCACAAAAGTAAACAACCACAATAGCAATTAATTTCTTAACGTCTACCATGAACGTACAAGTTATCATTTTTCTCTCATTTGTTTTAGAAAAATAAAATTTGTACAACCAATTTATGATAACTTTTGTGATAATTTTCTCTATCATGTACTTATATCATGTTCTTTAAAAATTTATGGTTATCTCAAAAATAGACACCGATAATTGTTCAAGTAATATACCTTTTTGTTTTACTTGCGAAGTGTAAGCTTACAATGTGGTCCTGAATTTTTTCGTCTGGTGTTTATAACTAATGGACAAATGGTGACACTTCATAAATCTTTATTTTCTGTGGCATATATTCTTCTGTGTCAAGATAAGAGGGAATACGACAAGTTGAATGATTTTTATTACCCCCTTGACAAAGATTACTCACGAGTTCTTGAAAGGTATATCTTAATATTTTGATGAATTCATGACTATATCTTAAATTTTCATTTTCAATATCAATATCAATACCATGTCATAATCAATTAATTTTTATTTCTTTTAGATATATCCCGACCCCTCTCTACAAGTATATATCATAACCCCTCAACAAATTCTCTCTACATATACCACAAAAAGATACAACGGTGTTACGATTTTTTAGTAGTTTAGAGTGTCCGGGTGTGAATCCGACCACTGCATATATTATGCAATGTCTCTATCAATAGAGTTAAACTCATGCCGACAAAAAAACAGTAATTATAATGTGATTCTACTGTGATATACACTGCACTACATGACCGCATCACATCACACGATATGCTATTCTTTTTTTTTTCTTCCTTTTTTTTGATACTATTTAAAACCATCCCAATAGTGTACCTAAAAAAAACAATCCCAAAAAATTTAATGTTTATAGACAATAATAAATGATGATTACCTGGTATAGTATGACTATCAACCCCATATCAAGCTTTAGTTCCCATGCACTTTGATCTCTAACCACAATTAAGGCATATACTCCTGTTTGAATTGTAATAAAAAAGACTTGGAAGAAAACTATGACTATTACTGCTGGGTATTTCTTTGTTACTGAAACCTAAAACATGCAGCGGGAAAACGAAAAATTAATTTGCCTTGTAGTAAAAAACATATTACTCAAAAGAAAGGGGTCCCCTATTATGGATCTTAGAGAAAGGTCCAAAGACTAACCTCCCGTCATAAGGGTGTACTCTTGAACACTTTTTTCAAGGACGATTATAGAGGTTGAAATGATTTTTTTTTTTTTTAGAGGTGGTAAATGAAATATGTAAAATGTTAAAATGTATAGGACATGATTAACCCTACCTGATATACGTACCACATTGAAGAAAGTAAAGAATCTCCAGCACATAAAAACCCTCCCAAAATCCAATTCAAATTTGGTGAAAATTGAAGTGTGTGGTAAGAAATTGATGAATGTATCTTGAAGATTGGTGGACCCTTGTACAAGATGACAACAAATGCTCCAGCCATTGATACTATAGTTCCTATTGCTTTGGCTTGGCTGCTAGAGTGTGTCCAATATATTCTTTCAATCCTAATTAAATCATTAAATTGAGATCTTGATGATTATTAATTGAGATGAGATATTGCAATTAAAAGATTTGGAATTCTTAAAAAAAATAAAATTCGAATACTATGTCACGAGACCATGGCATCACATAGAATCAAGGGCTTCCTTGATGTTTTGCCTCCATTTAAGTGTTAATAAGAATGTTTTTGGACAAGATTTGTTACGAATGTTTTTGAAATAACCTTTCTTATTTTATCACTTTTTAATATACAAGCAATAGAGAAAGAATAATAAGAGTGTAAGCGAGAATTCTCTCAAAAGTTGTCTAAAAGTAATATTATAAATATAATTTATTTTTAATAAAGAGAAGGTTAAAGTGCAATGGTTAAATATCTAAAATAAGTAAGTTTTCATAGAACAGTTATGCATTCATTAATTTATCAAAAGTAACATTTTATATTTTTAAGACAAAATTTTTATTTATAGATTCCTTAATCATTGCCCTCATCCTTTTAATAACGATGTCTTGAGGTGCCAAAAACAAAATCCAAGTTGCCAAATTTAATAATGATTTCTCTTCAATCATGATTGTACCCATGTCTGTCTTAATTTATCAAAATTGTCTGCCAATATTTCTTTCTCTAATTACAGTGCAACCACAAATTGTAATCTAGAGTATAACCTTTTAAATAAAGTATCAAAGTATCAATACAGAAACAATTTGAATGGTTATATACGTGGATTAAACCAATTCATTCCTCTTAGTCGTGATATAGGAAATTGAATTCAATGATATCACCACTACGATAGATTGAACGATTCAGAAAAACAAATTTTATTTTGGTATTTTAAAAATACTAAATTTAAATCTAAATCCACGTATATAAGGATGTTCAATTATAAGCATTGAAAAATCAACCATAAAGTTGAAAATATTAGGTGAGATGTGACCTCATATAATATTATTTAGTACCATCATACTTCAAACTTCAATTACTATAGGTGAATGTTTTGTATTATGAAAATATATTTTCTAATTGTCACTCCAAAATCTTCATTTCACAAACAACCACAAAATTCGATTCTTTTCATGTAAGACAAATACTAATAACATTCTTTTTCTTACACCCTTTTTAATTTTTACTTTTTTATTGATTAAAATTCATATGAGTTTCACCACTTTATATAAAATTCGTTTTTAAAATATGAGATCCATATGAGTTTTATCTAATAAAAGAATAATTGTTAAAAAAAGTGTTAGAAAGATATTCTCCATGAAATTCACCTTCCAATAAAGTTTAAAAATCATACGAGGAACCTGAAAATCAGTGCAAGTACAAAAGTGAAAGCTGGAATGAGGTTAAGCATTGCAGATGCAAGAGTAGGTGAACTCAGTTCTATGCCACCATAAGTCATTATCTGTGCTGAAGATCTGCAAGGTAAAATAAAATCTGATAAGAAAATTATATAATATTATTATACACAATTATTAATTTTAGAGTTTTCTAATTATATTAAATTTTTTGTCACTTACTAAAAGGAATAATGAACTTTACCTTAGGAAAAATCAATTAAGGTAACATTAATGAAATAAATAAGATATGTTTTGAGTGGTTGGAAGTACTACTTCACAAGAAATATATATATATATATATATATATATATATATATATAGATAAAAAAAAAATAAAATAGAAATACAAACCCTATGAGAGCAAGCAAAAAGAAGCTCCAAAGTGCAGAGAAAGTTAAGGGAGGACGTTGGGACCTGCCAATAAAAGAAGAGAAAAGGCAGAGGAAAATTAAACAAAAAAAATTAAACTTTTAAACAATATTCTTTGAAACAAATCAATTATATAATAATAATAATTATTATTATTATTATTATTATCATGATAAGAGAATTAATAAAATAAAAAAGGGGAACCTGTTGATAAACAAAGCTAAGGGAAGAAGCAAGATGCTGGAAAGTCCCATGGAATAAACAACCATTACATATTTATTCATTCCATCTTTCATGGCAACTTTAATTACCACCATGCTTCCACTTTGAGCTAAAACAGATATAATCATTCCTACAAATGGTAGTAATTTGCTTGTACCATTCAAGTTCAGCCATCCCACCATCTCTCTCTGCCTCTCTCTCTCTCTCTCTATATATATGCTTTTTTCTTTCTCTCACATAACATATGTACAAAGTCGTGGTTATGATGATATTTTCTATATGTACAAAGTCAATGCTGATACGTACAAATTAAGCATTATTCAATTTTTGTTGTTAAGTAGTCACAACTAATTGCATAGGAAAGACTAATCAGAGGTTTAATTAGTTTGCCACTTAAGGTAGTTAATTATTATAATCATTATTTATTTTCCAGGTAGTTTACTGGCTAAATATTCACTATTTAGATCAATATTGAGATATTTGTCTCTAACAATTGAGTTAAGTTCACGAGAACTATTGATAATAATTTTTGATGTTAGTTTAAAAATTAATCATCTCACTTGTAGTATTTAAGTTTAATTTCGATACATTATCAATATAAAAAAGCAACCACCCTTTCAAAAAGAAAATAGTCACAACCGATTGCGTGTTTTTTTTAACAACTCAAAATGAATATATTATTATGAAAGTAAAAAATATCATCTCAAGCATAAAGAGTGCTAAAACAAAACATTAAGAGTTTAACAAATGGTTGCAGTGTTGAATCAAATAATACAAACAAAAAAATTACATGTCGAAACCCAAACACATTAGAGGATCAAAACATCAATCGCAATAATCAAAAGCAAAAGTAGCGATTTTTGCCTTCAACCATCAAAAAGAGACGAGCTTAATTCTATCCAACAGTTGCTGCAGCAATTCTTCCATTATTGTTAAAAATCATATTCTTCATTTGTTTCCAAATCACTCAAACACATGAAAACCAAATCAAATGTAAAGCAGATCAGAGAGATTTTGAATTCTCACTCATTTGACTGAGCTGAAGAAAGTGATCGATACACAAAGAAGATCAACGCCTGATATGCCAAGCCATTGTCGAAGAAGATGTTGGATACTCCCAATATAGGGACAAACCAAAAACAAATATTTCGTTGATTCCACCAAACTACACCCAAACTTGCAAAGATGAGTGTTCTGATGAAGTATGCCTCACCGAAATAAATTATTCTTAGTTAGAATTCAGTTACAAAGAAGATGCCGGACAAATAAGGATACTTTCAAAGGAACTTCCTTATGCTAAATAATATCCGTAAATGTTGAAGCAACATGCGGTTCTACATTAGTTAATAATTGATAAACGTCGTTAACTGTACATCCTTTGACAAGCTCTAAGTACCATTGCCATTTATCCACCTCGTTAACATGCAAAACGATATTATGAAGCAAAACACAACAATCACCTAACAACCCCTCCCATGCAAACAACCTCCACCGCCACTTCCACGCCTCTCCCCCTCACCTTAACCTAAAGCATACATATTAACAATAGACACCAAACGAGTTTCAAACTATTCAAATAACAATGTGTATCTGACACTAAAAGGGATACCACCCACCCAAGGATCTGGATAAAAAAAAAAGTAACTTCATCTTAAACCAACCTCCTCAAACTATCATCAAACCAACTTTCCACACCTAAACCAATCCCACTGTGAATCCATATCAAATTCTTTCACCACACTAACCCTTCCATCCCTTCATCATTCAACCGACCCTTCCTCACCATGCACGCAACTAAAACTTTATACCATAAAATCTCTCTATCAACATCCCTTCTCCAACACTAGTTACCTAGTAAAGCAAAGTTAAACTTCCTAATCTTCCCTTACTCACCATAATGTGCCACTAACCCTCTTCACAGAACCCTTCCTCACATAACTCACCACTAACCCTCACCACATTGACCATTCCCTCCTTCCATCATGGAACTGGCCCCTCCTCACCATAACACGCCACTAAAACTTTGTACCTTAAAATCCCACTATCTACATGCATCCTCCAACACCAATTACCTATTAAAGCAAAGTTGAACTTCCTCATCTTCCTTACCCTCAAACTTCAACCTCCTTACCCGAACCTATTAAAAAACATTTTAATATTTTTTTATAGGAGATGATCACATGTGGGAGCTTTGAAGAAGAAAAGAAGATAGACCAGGAGAGAGGATATGCCAAACTTCTGAAGAATCAATCAGCCACCAAGAGATAAGTTTTTACTTTTACATCATGATAGTCATGACTTAATACGACCCAACATCAATACCATGATGGAGACCAAGATACACAAAAGGGATCCTCCCGGTTTTAAAATTCATAACCATTAATGCCTCTGCTAACCAAGAACATGTCACATCACATTCACATCCACCAACATACTTTTGTAAAAATTGACTGCCAAACTCGATATAGCTTCAAATAAAATAAGATTCGCACGCATAGAACAAACATTAGTCCAACATTTATCTCCAAAAATTAAAGTATCATCTGCAAATTGTATATGAGAATTGTGAACATTACGACGTTGAACCACTCAACCACTAAAAAGAAAAAAGGAGAAAGGGGATCATCTTCTTAAATCCCTTTTCCAATGGAAATTCTTCAGCAGGGCTTCCATTTACCAGCACCGATGTCGTTACTGAACCAACACATTCAAAATCCACTTACACCATTAAAGAGGGAAATTCATCTTGAGCATAACCGCATCTAGATATTTCCAATCAACCAAATCGTAAGCTTTTTCAAATCCACTTTAAACAATAATAAATCCTTTTTTAACTTCTACGCCTCATCTACCACCTCATTAGCTATAATAATTCCATCAAGGATTTATCCCCCTCTAACAAAAGTCGACTGGGAATCAAATATCAAACTCCCAATAACATTCCTTAATTTGTTTGCTAACAACTTAGCCAACACCTTATACATACATCCAACCAAAGAAATTGACCTAAAATTAGATAAGCATTGAGGTCTATCAACCTTAGGAATAAGAGCATTAAAAGAGTAGTTGATACCTTTTGCTAGCCTTCCATTTTGATGAAACTCAGTGATAAAGTGAAACATATCATCTTTAATTTCCTCCCAAAAATGCTTGATAAAACCAAAATTAATTCCACCCTGCCTGAGACTTTTAAAACTATACAATCCTAAACCGCTTGTTTCACCTCCTCCAAACTAAAAGGTTTAATCAAATCTCTTGACTCCATACTACTTGGAGTTTTAGACTGCAAGTTTTCCACCCACATACACTCTTTATGAGGCACCTTAAAATTATACGCAAATGAGGTAACACTACGGACCGAACACCCCCTACAATCTTTATGCAACTCTTCCACTTCTTTATCTACCAACAAAGTGTCCCCCTACAATCTAGGGAGGAAATCTTCTTTTTTGCTTCATTTATTCTACCCACTATGTTCCGAGGATGATTTTGATGCTAATTTTTCAGAATTCCTTATTGAAATTTTCTCTTCCGAGACAAAATCGCCCGACCCCTCCACCTGAAAGGACCTGCATTGTTCACGTACACACTCTTTGTACCCCAAAAAAGACCAACATTTCAACATTCGTAGTGGTTTCAAACCCCAATTTTTGTTATCAACAGATAACATAACCGTACAATGATCAAATGACGATATAAGTTGAACCACCTGAATACAATTAGGTCAACTCAAGCACCACTCATCAAACAACAAAAATCTATCAAGTCGACTTGTTGAGTGACTGTCACCACATTACCAAGTAAACCTACAACCACAAAGAGGCAGATCAACCAAAAAATTATCGTCAATAAACATGTTGAAGTGCGCGAAATCATATTGGTGAGGTGTTGTCCCATGACTTTTCCTTTCTTCCTCATAAAAGAACTGCATTATCACATTCACTAAAAGAAACTCCTTAACACTTCTCAAACTCGCGCTCATGTGACTACCAATCAACGTGGTTAATATGTCTCATAATAATTGTAAAATTGAATTATCACAAAGAGCCTATATATTCACTAAAAGAAACTCCTTAACACTTCTCTAGATGACCAAATTATAAATTCTCATAGATTACCAAATTTCCACACCAGAACAATCCATAAAGTCAATACTAAAAAAAGAAATGAAAGTGCATGCCTACCCATAAAGTCAGTACTAAAAAAGAAGTGAAAATATCTACTCAACGCGTCACATTAGATTTTTTGCACAATATGAATCAGGGTCCAAAACTAAAGAATCTTTAATGATAAAGTAAAATATAATTTTTTTTATACAGTTTTTATTGTAGGGGGTAAATCCTATAATCCAAAACTTGCTTGAATGACGAGTGTAAATATTGTTATTTTTGACACAAAACAAACAACATTCATTCATTCAAATTGACAAAGTACATCGATGCAATACAAATTCGCTAAAAACAAAAAAGATGAATCTGTGAACAAACTCACAACATCCATGTTAATAGCATAAAACGACAAAGTACATAAGCCTACAAATATGACTATATTAAAATCTTCGGAATAGCCATGCCTCCGGATCTGCAACATTGGTGAATCCAAAGTCATTGGTTGGATCTGGATCGAAGCTTGATCTGACAATCTAAACCGAACAAACACCTGAACAAGAGGGAAAAGACAAACAACATCGCACAAAGACGACAAACAAAACAACGTCGCACTAAGACGACGAAATCACAATAGGAAAACCTAATTCGATGTGAAAATCACTTATTTAAATAAAATGGAAGGAGAAAAACGATTTAGAGGGGTGATTTTGGGTCGAAAATTGACCATAAACCACCTCTCTTTGGTAGATGAAGGAGAAGAAATTAAGGTTTTAGCTGACGGCTTACAAAAGAGAGGGGGTGTAAACATTGTTTAACTCCATTTTTTTTCAAGTTTAATCAATTTTAACATGAAAGCTATGAAGTTTTTGATATTTAGAGCCCGTTTGTTATAGCTTTTTTAAGAAAAAAATCACTTTTTAAAAAAAAAAAATCACTTTTAAGAGTTTTACATCCGTTTATTACAAATTTTAAAAAAAATCAGAATCTAAAAAAAATCTAAAAACAGTTTCAAATGAGAAGCTGTTAGAAGCGGCTTCTAAAAAAATAGATTTTTTTTAGAGGAGAGAGATTATATGATTTAAAAGATTGAATTAATTTTGTAACAAAAAATCTTTTTTATATAGTTGTATTGAAACATACTAGATTATTTGTTTAAAAAAATGATTTTTATTACGACAAACAAACGCAAAAATAGATTCTAATTTTTCACAAAATCTCAAAAATATAATCTTTAAATTATTTTATGTCAAAATCATTCTTATTTTAATCCGTAATAAACGGACCCTTAATTTGAGTGGTTAAAAAGTCATGGCCATTCGTCGGTCCCACGTATCTTTTGTGATCGCAGTCTGCAGCTTGCATTATTGTTCATCTTTCCGATTTCGTACGGTTTGATTGAATAATATTAGAATTTTTTTTTTCTTCCGAAATAAAGTATCGAATAATTTTTGTTTTGAAGGAATGATGTCGACTAGTTTTTTTAAGGAAA
>Ga0228710_1000799_pt1 | contig 43588 bp, 17 predicted proteins | sample MedpolnodulmetaG_FD_177995 | JGI IMG/M metagenome (GOLD analysis project Ga0228710, IMG submission 177995) | Root nodule microbial communities from Medicago polymorpha collected in Santa Monica, California, United States - pink nodules | ecosystem: Host-associated > Plants > Roots > Nodule... | reverse complement strand
CCCCCCCCCCAATTTTTTTTTTAAAAATAGATTCAATAAAAGAGATTATACCTGAACGAGCTTTGAAAAGAAAAGATCATAGACAGGTAGAGAGGTGAACATAGTTAAGTTGGAAGAAACAATACATTGTCGGGGGACGGGGGTCAAAGTTCGAGCACTACTCTACTTATGTTTACTAAAAAAATTAACACACCAATTTCGACAAATTATTTTTTACATTTGATTTATTAACTTATTTCTTCAGTCACATTTATAAACAATAAACAATTTTTTAAGTTTATTGAATAACTTCTTTCAAAAAAAAAAAATTGAATAACCAACATATATGATCACATTTATAGATTAAATACATTAATTATTAAATAAATAATTTTTATTTTTTTTTATGACCGGAGGAAGCATGCCTTAAGCAGAAGTTACCTTTTTTCTTTAGCAAGCTTAGCTTAATTGTACCATAGTACTTGATGAAGTCGGCAGATTGTAAAAATGCATATAATCACATTAATTTCCTACCCAAAAAAAAGTCTTCCCTTCGCTAACACATTAAATTGGTGCATTTGTACTTACCATTACCACTACAAACAAAAACACCACATCAAAGTCAAAATAAGAAAACAAAAAATCCATCCATAAATAAATTACAGTTACCAATTGTAATGATGGACCCCATAATCAAACAACAACTTGGATTCAACCTCAAAATCATTAACTAGCCCACCTTCAATTAATTCTTCACACTCACACACACACTTATCAAATTCAATTCATTGCATGCTTTTATCTAAAATTTCAATCTTGTTACATTAATTCAATTCACTATTTCAACAAACAAAAACACTGAAAAGTGAAAAAAAGAACAATAACAAAACAGTTTTGTTTTTGGATCTGACACTGCTCTGTTTCAAGAGAGTACAAGATCCAATGGCGGTTTCTGGTAGAGGAAGTAGAGGTGGATCTACCCTCCGTGGCTTCTTCTCTTACCGGATCTTTATCTCTGCTATGTTCTCTCTCCTTTTCATTGCAACTCTCTCTGTTCTCTTCACCACAAATCCTTCCACAGAAAATGATGACTCTGTAAGTTCCTCTGTTTTTGTGTTTTTGTTGTAAAGTTTTGATTTTTATGGAAACCCACTTTTTATTTTGGAAATTGGAAATGACCCTTTATTTTAGATTCAGTTTTAAGCATGACTCATATGTTAATTTCATGAATAATATGAATGAGTGAACAAATCTTGCGGTGTTCTTCTGTTTTAAGTTCCTCTGTTTTTGTGTTTTTTGTGTGTTTTTGTTGTGAAGTTTTGATTTTTATAGAAACCCATTCTTTATTTTGGAAATTGGAAATGACCCTTTATTTTAGATTCAGTTTAAAGCATAACCCATATGTTAATTTCATGAATTCAATGATTGAATGAATGAATCAATCTTGTGGTATAACCTATGAAGCACAGACACCGACGCTGGATACGACACAATGATAGTGACACTAATAATTTGAGAAAATGAATTATTTTAACGTAATCACATGTGTAGGTTCGGACACCAGTTCAATTCATCAAATTTTGTGTTTTTGTTGTAAAATTTTGATTTTTATTAAAACCCAGTATAAATTTGGAAATTGGGAATGACCCTTTATTTTAGTTTTGATTTTTATTAAAACCCAATTTAAATTTGGAAATTGGGAATGACCCTTTATTTTAGATTCAGTTTTAAGCATAACTCATGTTAATTTGAGGAATTGAATGAATCTTGTTGTGTAACCTATGATGCACTAACATAGACACGACACTGGTAGTAATTTCATAAAATGAATCTTGTGTCGGTGTTAGACACCTGCCACACCTTTGATTAGAGATGTTAGTGCTACAGAGGGTGTAGCAAATTAGGTTTTTGTTTACATGATCTTCCCTACTATTGGTAGTGTATATGTGCTTAGAACATTTTTGTTTTTGTTTAATCTTATCCACATGCTTAGGAAAAGGCGATTGTTACTGACACAGATCCCAGTAATAATTTGAGAAAATGAATTAGTTGAACGTAATCACATGTGTTGGTGTTAGACACTTGACACACCTTTGATTAGAGGTGTCGGTACTACAGAGGCTGTAATGAATTAGGTTTTTATTTTTGTTTTTGTTTACAGGATCTTCCTACTACTGGTAATGCATATGTGCATAGAACATTTTTGGCATTGAAATCTGACCCACTTAGGACAAGAGTGGATTTGATACATCAACAAGCTAAAGATCATATTTCATTAGTGAATGCTTATGCTGCATATGCCAGGAAGCTTAAGCTTGATATTTCTAGGCAGTTGAAGATGTTTGATGAATTGGCTGGTAATTTTTCGGATATTGCTTTGAAACCGACGTACAGAGCGTCGTTGTTTGAGTCGGATGGTCCGATTGATGAGGATGTGTTGAGGCAGTTTGAGAAAGAGATTAAGGATAGAGTGAAGATTGCGAGGATGATGATTGTTGAGGCAAAAGAGAATTATGATACTCAGTTAAAGATTCAGAAGTTGAAGGATACTATATTTGCTGTTAATGAGTCACTTGCTAAGGCAAAGAAGAACGGGGCATTGGCGAGCTTGATTTCTGCCAAATCAGTTCCCAAGAGTTTGCATTGTTTGGCTATGAGGCTTATGGGGGAGAAGATTTCAAACCCAGAGAAGTATAGAGATGAAAGTCCTAGGCCGGAGTTTGAAGATCCGAGTTTGTATCATTATGCAATATTCTCAGACAACGTGATAGCTGTGTCGGTGGTGGTTAGATCTGTGGTGAAGAATGCAGTTGAGCCATGGAAGCATGTTTTTCATGTCGTTACAAACAGGATGAATGTTGCTGCAATGAAAGTTTGGTTTAAAATGAGGCCGGTTGAAGGGGGTGCTTTTTTAGAGATAAAGTCGGTTGACGAATTCACGTTCTTAAATTCATCGTATGTACCGGTGTTGAGGCAAGTTGAGGCAGCAAAAATGCAGCAGCACTACATTGAGAATCAAGGCGATAAGGCTACAAATGATGCACGTGACATGAAACTTAGAAATGCCAAATACCTGTCGATGTTGGACTATCTTCAGTTTTATTTGCCAGAGATGTACCCTAAATTGCGTAATATCTTACTTTTGGATGATGATGTTGTGGTGCAAAAGGACTTGACAGGTTTGTGGAAGATTGATTTGGATGGGAAGGTGAATGGTGCCGTAGAGATCTGTTTCGGTTCTTTCCACCGATATTCACAGTATGTGAATTTCTCTCATCCTTTAATCAAGGAGACCTTCAATCCAAAAGCATGTGCTTGGACTTATGGTATGAATATATTTGATCTTGATGCTTGGAGGCGTGAAAAATGCACAGAACATTACCATTACTGGCAGAACAAGGTAAATTTCTCCTGCTTGTAGTTATTATCTTGTTAATATCTTTACTTCTCTATCTTTCGAAAGCCAATAACTTGTAACTCTTTTCTTTTTTGAAAGCCATTAAGTAAAAACAAGGGACATAACAAATTAATTAGATTATATATCATATATGACTATGAGCCTTAATATAATTCAAGATTCAAGTCATAAATTAAATGACAAAAGAAAAGTGGTTGCCTATATAAAATTTGCCAAAAACAGGTGTTTGACTACACTGAGTTTAGGCAGTAATTCATTAGAACGAATCAAGATTTATCATAGTGAATTGAGTTTCATCATAATGAATCGGGATTCATGTTCAAATAGATGCACTGTAGAGATTCATATTGATTGGGTTCAGTTTAGCATCAAATAGAGATACAATTGGCATGTATTGTAAGATACTGATAACCATGGTTTCTTGAATAATGATCAATATGTTCCTTCCTTTGTACAATTATTAAATGGGTTACTGTAAAATGGAACTCACTAATTCTTGTTTGTATTCTGTTATCAGAATGAAGACCAGACTATATGGAAATCGGGGACGCTTCCACCTGGTTTGATTACCTTTTACTCAACAACGAAGTCACTGGACAAATCATGGCATGTACTTGGATTAGGATATAATCCAAGTATTAGCATGGATGAGATCAACAATGCTGCTGTTATTCATTACAATGGAAACATGAAACCTTGGCTAGATATTGCTTTGAATCAATACAAAAATCTCTGGACTAAATATGTCGATAGTGATATGGAGTTTGTCCAGATGTGCAATTTTGGCTTATAGATCATTACTATAGTCATAATCTTGAGATGAAGTGTCCACTGTGGCTTACCATATTCTTACAGTATTGAGAAAATCTCATGTTAAATGGTGATTGCCACAAGAAAGTTCTGTACTGTCATCAAGTATCATCTGTGCTTTGAATGCCATCTGAGAATTCGTTGTTGATAATTGTCAGATGCTACAAGGCAGAAATTTTTATTTGCTGAATTTGGAATTGTACACGAAATAGTGTTTTTTTTTCTTTTCATTTTCTAGTTTGGAGCATATTTATCATTTATTCATTTGCTGATAGTATTGTTATGACGTTAATTAATGAATAATGAAAAGGAATTACTGTTTAATTATTTAATATATTATACACTTCCTACATATAATATTTAGTATGTTTCTGGACATGCCATTTTGTATTTACAAATTTCAATATTGATATTTGATAACCTACTTATCATATAGGGAAAAACTATATATGGAAGCTTATATCATTTGCAGGAATTTTGTTCATTTGGTTGATGTATAATGCATCTTTAACCAGGGATTTCTATTACAACTTTGAAGATAGGCTGCTTTTCAGGCTTAGTTTTCTGCAATGTGCTTTTTTAAGGAATATTTCATCTATGTTTATAGCTTTCAAGCAATGAATAAAACTTCTCTTTATATACCGTGCATATGTTGGTAAGTTGAAGAAGTGATTGGTTAAGTCATGAATGTCGGCTTCTCATCCCCTGACATTGTCACTTGTATCTTGGACTCTGTACCAATGTCTGTTGGGATTGGGATCCTCTTCGGTTACTAGATAGTTCTGGTATGAGACAGAAAGACAGGCACTACAAATAAAGTGATAATATTTTCAATTATTATCATTTTATTTATTGTGTCTTTCTCTTTACTACTGAAACCATTCAGTAACCGGAGAGGATCCACACCATGTATACTGTCCAGGGCCAAAATATGTTTTGTGTTGAAGAAAAAATAGCATCCCACCAACTCAGAACTAGCATTCGAGCTCATCCTGCGAAAAGGGAAGGTAAGGAATTCATAACTTCAATAGCCATTCCCACATACTGATGTTGATTTTTGTTTATAGCCCTCATCTTGCTTTAAATCCTCTCTAGATGATTAGTTTTACTGTAATTGCAGTGAAAAGAAGTGAGGTGGTGGTTATGCAACTTGAGTAAATATTCTTGTCTTGGTATGAAAATAAATTACATGAATAACATGACAGCATTTAGGAAGTGTTTACTATGCCTTTTTCTTACCATCCTTGAAACTCATTCTTTTTACTTTAATTTGTACAGCATGTTTTGATTTATTCTTACAATGAATTGGTGGTTTCATGTAAAAAAATGTTCATGCAAATTTCAGTAATAAAAAAAAAACACATTAGGATATAGGGAAGCTGTTTCCTTTAGGCATGAAGTTTTGATTCCATTTTGTGCTTAGCCAAATGCTTCATACAAATGTCAAAATCGCGAAAAATAGTCATCCGGGATCTCATCTCAAAAGTTCCTACAAGATATCGGCGCTAAGGTTTGTTTCAATACTAACACAGATCTATTTATTTTTTTATAGGTAATACTAACACGGATTTATATCCCCTATAATTGCAGCGCAGTGCAGATGCTGTTGGAACCTTTTAGATCTAGAGATAACGGTTCTTACAGCTGTAGGGGATTAGGGGCTTTGTATCCAATTTTTGTTACCTTTTAGCTTCTGGTTTACCAAACAAGCAGTGTAATTTCTATTTTGAAGGTTCGTATGAATAAAGCAGTTGTTTCTCTGTTGAAAATGTTTGACACTTTCCCATCATCTCTTGAAATCTCTGGCCATAAGGCAATTGAAAGCGACGCATATCAACCTTCCCTTTTTGCACTCCTTTAGAAAAAAAACGAGATGACTTGCCTATTTACAAGAGCATGTTATAAAAGGAAAACACTGTAACTTGGCTTACATTATCTTTTATCAACCTTTTGTAGAGCTACCATGGAACCCAGCTTCTCGACTGTCACTAATTGCACACATTCACCCAATCAGTGAGTCCGTGAACATCCAATCAGGGTCGGACGGTCCAAAAAATAAGTAGATTTTGATTTTCTTCGAACTGTTTGATCTCAATCATATGGTCAAAGATCTCTTGACTGCGTGCACGCATGTAGTCATTGACTGCACGAAATCCGGTTTCAATTGCAATGATATGTAAAAGGGTTCTATGTTCCCTACCTTCAACTTCTGTCCATAAGTATACACTTGAAAAAACCACCAGATGTTGCGCATCCAGGTGTGTGCTTCTGGATAGTTTATGCAGTACGGATGCACACTTTTTGAAACGCAGGGGTTTTTTAGTAGCAAGGGTGGGAAATAATGCCCTACATAAAAGTGTTTGAGATGAGTTTTTTTTTTTGTTTCCTTGTGCTATTAATACTATCCAGAATTTGTTGCTCCATTCTAACTGGTCATAACCAACTCTTCTTTCCTTCTACATAATGTTTCTGGATTTCCTAGTTTAGCTTTAAGATACTATAATTGAGCTAGTATGAAAATGTTAAGATATCAGTTTTTCAAAAACCTTGTCTACCATGTAGCTTGTTGAGGTTGTGCTACTGTGATATAAACACTTATGAATAATTGGATGTATGAGAAGAGTTTTTAAAATCCTTGTGATATGATATGCTACTTCATTTCATTTCTTCAATTTAGTGTAATTTTAAATTTAATTAAGAAAATAGAGGGTGTTAACACAAGCATGCACATCTATCCATGTCGATGAAAATATTAGTTCAATGATAAAAGTTTGATCCTCAAACAACGGAGTTCATATTTGTTTAGAAACGGTTGTAAAATGATCATTAGTACACTTTAATAAATAATAATTTTTTCTTCTCAATTTCTTTATATAGCCTTAAAATTAGTTGATAAAACAAAATAAGTTTTTTTTTTTTATAACGAAGAAAGAAACGAACAAAATGAGCATAGAATCCAAAGTAAGATCTTAGGTGAATAACACCTAAGGCATAAGCTTCAGGACAAACAGACCAAATCTTGAAGTGTTCATCAGATGAAGCTTTGTTTGGCTAATCAATCTGTATATTGATTTTCTTATCTGAGAGTATGATTGAAAGAGAGGTTCATGTTAGGACATGCTTGATGAGATTGATCTCTTGATTAATGCCAGAGCTGAGGATGAATCAGAATCCAACATTCTGTCCATTTTGTAAATGACATGTAATTCAGCTACCAAACAAGATGTGTGCCAATAAAATTAGCATTCATTCTCCATTTCAGTTCTTGACAATTCCACCAAAGTGTGCCCTGTCAATACCATTAAAAGAACTGCCATCAACATACATTAGCACACTATACATCCATACATTCTTTTAGTTACTCATATCTCAGTTTTATGCAATTCCATTCAAATTATAGGTTTTCTTTAAACCTTGGTTTTAAGATTTAACATTCTATTAGTGTGTTTGCCTTGGCGTTTAATTTCCCAAAACCACGTTGCACCAGAAGCTTAGAATTGTAGCTTTTAAAATTTGCGGTGAATACCACTCCTGCCGCGCGTTTCTCAGTTGTACTGTGCTACCAAACAGGCAGTATGTATATGTTATTGAAATATCGTTGGATAAGTGGATATGATTAATGAACTTTTGTTTTTTTATTAATGATCTTGTTTGCTTAGAAACTTTACCTCTATATTTTGCTTTTGACCTTTTGTTGTGGTTTTTCATGAAATCAACAAGACTGTAAATATTGTTGCTGATTTGAGTTTGTATCATAATTTCTCACCAATTAATACACTTATGTTGAGGTTAATACTTTTTGAATCATAATCATATCATTAAAAACATGTGGATGGTGAAGCACCAGTTAATACACTCATTTGTTCTTGTTCTAATTTTTGAATATTAATGAACTTATTAGGATTCTTTGACCTTGTTTTGTAGTTGAGGTTAATACTTATATTTTGAATAATCGAAGAGGAACAACATGAGAGAATTTGTTAGAAGCAGGGATCAACCCCCTAGACCTCCTGTCTTGTACTCCATCATTCATCAACCAACTTGTACCACTAGGCTGCAATCTTAAGAACCCTGAGACAATGATATAAAACTAATATAGAAATGTTGTATTGAGAAATTGTGAAAAGTGATATATTTAACTTTTTGAAAGTAAAAAATTGTTTTCAATAAATAGTTTCTATTTTTTTTTGTTTTGAAGAAACTAAAATGAATTTTATTAAACTTCCCAAGCACAAGGAGTGCTAAAGCATCATCAAACGGTCACAAGAGTATAACAACATAAACAAAGTACAAAATGAAAAAGGAAACACCAGAGTTAACCTTTGCCCATACAGAGTAAAGGGCTAAGCCACCATCTACAGTAATCAAAGGAAAAGTTAGAAAGTTTTGCCTTTGACCACCAAAACGAGAGAAGTTTAACACTGTCAATAAACTGAAGTGTGGAGGCCGGTTTATCTGAATAGTTTCTATTTTTTACTTTTTTTAACTAGATAGCATGACTTGTTTTAGAAACATAAATTACCAAGTGGATATGTATTTAGAATAAGAAAAACTCAATTAAGTCATTTATAATTTTCTCACAACCAAATTTATTGTCCAAAAAAATTAAAACATAAAGTAATCTAGATATTTTTATTCAAATGACGTATTATTCTTTAACTCGTTATAACTTGGAGATTAATTTATTTTCGATATGAAAGAGCCATAAATTACTTTGGATATTACGTATGTCAAAATTAAATTGAATCACAAGAAAATTACAAACGACTAAATTAGTTTTTCACTTTATTTATAAATACTTGTTCCATCTATGAATCCATTCACAAGTGGATATATATTTTATACAAAACCTGTAACAAATACCAAGTAGAGAGTAGAGTTTATTTTGATGATTCTTGGTTTTTTAAATAGATAAATGATTTATATAAATATACAAAATTTCGTTTTTAGTCTTTATATAAAATTGCACTTTTTAGTTCCGATGACACTTATTTTTACCATTTTAAAGAGAGAAAAAAATGCTAACGGAATATTTTTACCGGATTAAAAATACAATTGTTTTTCTTGATAGAGAGACGACAAATATTTATTGGAAAGTGTTTTATCCTCATGTCTAGAGTTGCATATCACTAAACACAGGCACTTCTTCTCAGATCTGTGAAACTCAACAGACTTGGAATGTCTGAGTAAAAGTCTTCTCAGGTTAGTCTCTTATTCTTTTCCACTCTCTGGATACAGAAAAGTGATTTTTGTGTATTTGAAAAAGAGAAAAATTAATCACAGATTGGTAAAACTATTTTTGCTACAAGAGTTGATTGTAGCTTAAAGTTAGAAGTTGAGCTTAGTGTTTGTTTGGTTCTTGGGAGTATATTGATTCTAAAAAGATTTTAGTTAAAAGTAAGTTGAAAATAAAGTGATTTATATTTGGATAAGTTAGTTGAACAATAAATTTGACAGTAAAATCAATTCTAAAATCATGTTTTCATTACTCTCTCTTCGAAATTGTGGTTGAATATAACACAGCCCCACAAAACCGACTTTTGAAGGGAGGATTGCCCCCACTTATAAACACATGTTCATGCCATCTTTTGTCCAATGTGGGACTCTTTAACACTCTCAAGTAGAAATGATTTTGTTGCCATAATTGATTCTAACTTGAAGCCAAAATTTGTAGTTTTTGAACCTAAACATGATTTTTACAGGGAAATTTATTGTTCAACTCATTTTTATGTAAATGTATTAAAAAATAAACAACTTTACTTTCAACTCACTTTTAAGTAAACTCAGTTTTACAAAATCAATTTATTCAAAATAATTTTTTGTCAGGCAGGACCAAACATGCAAACAATCAATTCTGGTGATAAAATCAATTCTATTATAGAGCATATTGACATGTCAAAATCATTTATATAACTTTATAATCAATTTTGCCTTCTTCATAAGTGGAACCAAACATACACTAAATGTCTCCAATTATTTGTAGCAAAAACTTGAAATTCTAAAGTAAGTTATAATCAATTTTGGAGAGAATTAATTTTACTCCTGAAAACGTAAACATGTTGAAATCAATTTATGGTATTAATCAAACTTACACGTATCCTATCTTTATGATGTTACTCCTTATTCATTCTCTGTTTTATTTTTTGTGATATTTTGGGTAGACCATAATGGCAGCTGTAAATATTGCATCCACTGGAATAGTTCTTGAAGTTCTTACAAGAGATAATTACTTGGATTGGAGTGCGCTTGTGAAGAATTACCTGATCGGCAAAGATCTATGGGACGATATTGTTGAGGGTAATCTCGATACAAAACATTCAAATTGGAAATCAAAAAATGGTCAAGCTTTACACGCTATTCAACTCTCATGTGGTCATTATACTCTTCGCCAAATAAGAAATTGTGTAACGGCTCAAGAGGCTTGGAATCACTTAAAAGCTGTTTTTAGTGAAGATTTAAGAGCAGACCATGATATTGAGCAAGGAGGTCTTCAAACTGACTTTGAGATGTTTCATGTGGCAGTGAAAAAAGGCATGTGGAATGATGCAATTTTGTTTATCAGACGTGATGGAGACATTATTTCTCAAAAGTCGTCTTCGAAAGGTTGGACTTCTCTTCATGTTGCAGTTGATGCAGGACAAGATAAAATCATGAAGGAGTTGGTTAAAATGGGTGCATTGCTGACAGAGAAAGACTGGGAGGGATACACACCTTTTGCGCTTGCTGCTAAATCAAGTGATGATCCAGAAACTGTTGAATGGATGCTAAACAAAGGAGGAAATGACCTACTAACCATGAAAATAAAAGCTAATGATGATAAAGGTGACATTCCAGTACTTCTAGCTGCAACCAAGGGTCACAAAGAAATGACTAGATTTCTTTTTTCTAAGACTCGATGGTTCACTCTACTTGACAACAATTGTTATTATGGGGCTAAACTTCTTTCACATTGCATCAATGCAGAAATATTTGGTAAGTTTTGTTGTTTAACAGTCTTTTGTTTAAATACTTTTTGGATTAAACCTTTAATTTTTTCACTAAATTGGCTAGAACGAGTCTCACATATGTTGCCGTGAGTAGTGTGTGTGAGATCTCAGGAACAATCTTATGGGGTTAATCAACAATTATTGTGATTTTGGTATAATTAGAAATAGGGTTTTACATCTATATATAACCCCTTCCTGTCTTGTAAAAATACATTGGAAGAAATACAATTAGTTTACCCATATTAATTTTACATGGTGTGAGAGCAAGTCTCAATGCTGACCTGCTGTAACACCCTCCTCCATCTTCCATTCCTGACTTAGATTCAAATAGTGACGAAGCTACCTCGTCCTCTATTCTTGCTGAGTTGACAACAAAAATGATGGAAGTTCTGAATAGTGCTTCAGCCAGGTCACAAATTAGTTCTGATCATGCCATGGCAGTGGCACCAATTGGTATCAAGTTGGGTGATCGATATGTATGGCAAAGACAAACTTGCGTATATCAATGGCGGCTTTCCTCAACCGCCTCAAGCGGACCCTACCTCAAGTTGAGATTGTTAATATCGTCCACTCATAAACTTATGTTGGACTATTGGGGACATCAAACTCAACTTGTTCAGTTTTGCTATTTTTGTTAGTTATTAGCTATTTGTTAATTAAGCTGACATTTTCCTTCGTTTCTTCGTCTTACTGGGATAGGTATCTTTACATGTACATACATGGTCTTATGCTAAATATTTGGTAACACAATTCAATCAATGAGATTACAGTTACCTTTTAGTCTATATGATATTATGGTCATTGATACAAAGTCTAGTACCTTAAGTGCAAAAATTGTGAAAAAAATGATGAATCAACATTGCATTTAACTGAAAAATTTGGGGGCTTTTAAAAGATTAAAATAAACGAATTCTTACATGATTCATGCAAAAGACAGTTTATGATGATTATTTTATTATGAGTTAATTATTTGCATTTTATATTGGTGCAGATGTTGCAGCAGCATTAATCCAATATGATGGTACACAAATACCCCTTAGTTATGAATCTCATCAATGTACGCGGCCTATATATGGATTAGCTCATATCCCTACCGCATTTCACAGTGGAACTCGACTTAATTGGTGTGGACAGATTTTTTACAATGGTATGTTCTTTTGACTTATACATCAAGAAAACTTCACCCATTGATACTCAATAAAAATTCCTAAAGTGTATAAGCAAGAAGATACTGGAGAAATATGTTTCCAATATGTCTTACTTGCAGCTGTGTGGATACCACCCTACATAGACCTTGAAGGCAAAAGAATTACAATTGAATCACAGGATGGACAATCAAGTACATATACTATTCCAGGTGTGTTTAGGATCAGTATTAATACACACTCAAGTACAGTTATATAGGTTGAAATTTAAAAGAGTCTCGCTAATTAATGTGGATATTATGTAAATTAGTGAAATCTATATGAATTTCAGTCAATAAAAATCTCTAAAATGTCTATTTGATAAGAACCATTTCTCAGGTTTCTATTCATCCTTGTAGAAGATATATATTGGGTTACTGTTGAAGATGATTATTTTTGGGTGAAATATTGAAGAAGATTTATGATACAATAAAATATTCCCCTTCAAAAAAATATTCATCCTCTAAAAAAATACAATAAAATATTCACAGCAAAAAAACTTCATGATCGTTCTTTTTCTTTTGTCAAATACTTCATTGTCGTTCTTTGTTATTTTTATATGAAGTTGACTGAAAACACAATTTGTTTTTGGTCAACTAGCTTAGTGGCTAGAACTCACATTGTAAGTGTGTAGAAGTGGGGAATCAGGGGGTCGAAATCCGGCCCCTGCACACAATGTCCCTGATAGCTACCAATTGAGCTACACTTACGGGACTTTGAAAACACAATTTTGAAAGTGTTACTGTGATTTGTGAAAATAATCTATCCATTAATTTATCATATATATGAAGTTGACTAAAAGTTTTATTTCAGAATTTAATCACTATATATTTTGTAGTAGAATTTTTATGATAAGATGTGTTAAGAAGTGACTAATATTGTTGTGTAGCACTATTTTACACCGTTGGTATGGACAAAAGTAGGTTGAACTATAAAACTTTACTCAAATAGGTTTTACAAATCCAAGACACTAGTTCTGTCTAGTGATCTCTTGCAAACATTCTTTAGATCTTGTTATATTTATGACCCATTAATCTTTTTAAAAGTTTGTCATCATACATACAAGTATGAGAACAAACTCTATGCATGATGAACTATACAGATAAAAAAACCACTTATCCACATAGACAATTTTAATTTTGAAGAATTTCTATGAACACATGCAAAATTAACACAATTAGTTAATGTTATTATTATTATTTCTTTGAAAGGATTAGTTAATGTTATTTGATAAGTTATGAATTCAAAAGCTTAAATATCACAAATCTTGATCTGCATTCAACTGGTTAAACATTTCTGTTGACTTTTTATTCATAAAAAAATTCACATTTTAATCAAGATCTTAAAAACTATAATGTTTTAGATAAGTTTTAAGATATGTATTTGCAACAAAACTTCAAGTCCTTGTTAAAGAATTACCCAAATATTTCAATACTAAACAAAAATAAATTAAAAAAATATTTTTGAATTTGCTGAAACAATATTTGTAGCCTAACATTATATATGTGATACATCCTTTAGGTAAATTTTTCAGGTTGCCAAAATCTCTTGCGGGTGCGGCTACAAAAGTTACAGTATACTCTCCTTCAATAATGACGTATTTGGGAGGATATGTCAGAAAATTTCAACAGTTTTTTCAACTGATTAAATTACCTTGTACGTTTATCATGAAGCCTCCTAATTGATTTTCCTCCCTTTTTGCATAGATTATTTGTCTTAATTATGTCAACCTTTCAATTTTCCAATGATTTCAGATATTAAGAAGATATACGAGATAAAAATGAACCATTACCTAGCAGGTGAGATTCTAAAATGTTTGTCTGGAAAAATTGAAAAAATATCATCAGAATCAGAGTTACATCAATGGTCGGTTCACGATGCTATGTTACAAGCAGCCATGTATGGAATTATTGAGTTTATAAATTCAATGAGGGAAGCAAATCCTGACCTTTTATGGGCCATGGACAAAAACAAAAGAGGTATATTTGCACATGCAATTTTGAATCGTCAAGACAAAGTGTTCAAACTCATCTATGAGATAGAAAGCCAAAAAGGGTTGACAACTTCCATGGACATATTTGGAAATAATTTACTACACCTCGCAGCTGAATTAGGCCCTTCCTCTTATCGTGGACGTCGATCCAATGCTGCTCTTCAGATGCAAAGAGAACTTCAATGGTTTAAGGTAATCACATTTATCTATTATTCTTGAATCACACAAATACATATATACATTTTTTTATTAGAGAATAATATGTGTGATAAGTCATGTTTAAGCAACCTTTTGACATATATTATGAAAGTATACATGCATAAAAAATTGAATACACAATATTTGACATCTGAAAAGTTGAATACACAATTTTGTATCACAATCTTTTTATTTGTGTCATTAAACAATGCCCTAGGGGCAGCATTTTCCAAAAGGAAGGGTCAAAAATGCATAAAAAAAGTTCGAAAATCCTGACTAGGCGCCCAGAGCCAGTGACAAGCGCTTTACTTCTGACTTGGGCGCCAGTTCACAGCGCCAAGCGTCACCTTGACCAAAAACACCAACTCGCAGGACATGTTTTTGACAGAATTTTCACATGTTTAACAACACCCAACAACCCTCTCTTTTCATAAACCCTAATATAAACATGTATAACAACACCCAACGACATGTTTTAGTCGTTTTTTTGGTTTATAAAAGATGTTCGTAATTTATTTATTTTTGGATTAATTAAATACTAATTATTACTCCATACAGGCAGTAGAGGGCATTGTGCCTATGATGTGCAAGGAAGCCAAAAATGCAGACGGTCTTAAGCCTCGTGAATTATTTACCAAAAATCATGAACAGCTTATCAATGAAGGTCGACAATGGGCAAAAGAGACAGCAAGTTCTTTCACAATTGTGGGTACTCTCATCATTACTATCATGTTTGCAGCAGCTTTCACTGTTCCAGGAGGAAACAATCAGGATAAAGGAACGCCTATCTTTTTAGGTAAAAATGCATTTTCTCTCTTTATTATCGCAGACGCGTTATCTCTCATTGCATCTTCATCATCAGTTTTAATGTTTATTGGGATTCTTACATCGCGTTATGCGGAGGAAGACTTCAACACAAGTTTGCCCACTAAGTTATTGTTTGGCCTTTTCACAATTTTCTTGTCTGTGGTATTCATGATGTGTTCTTTTTGTGCTGCACTTGCTCTCATGCTAAAGGGGTACCGATGGATCATAATAACAGCAATAGCATCTTCGGTTATTCCAATCATAGTGTTTATGTTCACGCTCTTGCGCCTCTTTTCAGAGGTTTTTATGTCTTTTGTGAAATCTTATTCCATTGGGAAGAAAAAAAGATTGATAATATAGTTGTGTCGCTTCTAATGTACTTCATAGTTGTATCTATTGATCTATCTATCTATATAAACAATGATAATTCAACACTACACATAACGAACTTCACCTTTTGTTATTGCTAGAGTTACTACTCATCAAAGCTTTTGATAACAAAAATATGTTGCTAATTATTCCAATAAGAAAGAACAAGCAAATTAACCGATGCCCAAACAAAAGGGTTGTTCCACCAACTATGGTACCCAAAAGTAATATGCTTAAATTTTGCCTTCAAGCACGAGAAAGAAAGCAACCTAACGTTGTCAAAAGCTATGCAATTGAACTTTATTGTTGAAAATTTTGTTGTTTTTTTCCTTCCATATTACCCATGCACGCGAGAGCCAAAGTAAATACATTAAAGATGGCCTTATTTAAAAAACCCTGCTAAGTTACCAAACTGAACAAAGTGGTTCGTGGTTCCAGATAGGTCTATCGTTGAAATACCAAGCCAATTGCGAACTAAATGCCAAAAATAACCAAAAATATTACAAGACAAGAACAAATTATCCGCTGATTCAAGATTTCCACACCCACTCGTGCACAATGTAGACTTAGAAGGATGTTACGTCGTCTAGAAAGATTATCCTTAGTTGGAAGTCTATTACGGAAAAGACGCCAAACAAATAAAGAATTTAAAAGAACATCCTTATGCCAAGTATATTCTGACATCGATGTATAGTACTATGATTCGTGACTGGAAAGTAAACTGTACACTCCACGCACTGAATATCCTGCCGTTGAATCCAGTTTCCAACGCCAAATATCCTCAATATCAACCTATAATGACCAATGTAATTAAAACCGAACCGGACATTAAACCGGTGTAGGTATGAGTTCAAGGTTTAAGGGTCTAACTGGAGTCGAACCGGGGTCAGACCGGTTGGAATAAAATAAAAGGAAGCACACAACTCAAAGAGTCTCCCCTTATTTGAATTGTAAATAACATAAAACTTGTAAGTCATATCAATAACAAAAATCATCAAGTAGTGAACTGATAAATATATACAACCTCAATCACTATTATAATCATAAACCACTTTTAAACTCATTGAACAACAGATGTATCGAATTTATAATACTCCATTCTCCCTTGTATACAAGCTCCCTTTGTTTTTTCTTCTTCACATTTTTTAAGAAAATTGTTAATACAATTAATATGTCTATTTTGTGTGTTAATATTACCAAATTGTTCTTTATTTGTATATGTATTAAATTTGACTTTTTCATATTTCAAGATAAGTTAGTAGTATTAATTAAGGGTATGTTTAGGAAAAAAAATAATAAATGCATCTAGTAATTTAAAAAGAGATTTATACTTAGGGACATATTTTTAGTTAAATGAGTGTTTATATATAGGGACGGAGAAAGTACTCCATTCGATCACATTTATAAGGGGAAACAACTTTTTAATTTTAGTGAATAACTAATTTATCTAGTCCATAAATGTGACCGGATATATTAATTATTCAATAAACCTAAAAAAATTATACTTTGTTTTTAAAGTGATCAGAAAGAGTATTAAACTACTCCAGTCACATTTATAAACAACTTTTAGTTTTTCATATTCATTACATGAGCGATGCATCTAAACTATATTATATTATAAATACATCAATGATTTAATAAATCTAACAAAGCAAAAGTTTATCTTTGAAAAGTAAGAATACTCCCTTCGTTTTAAAATGAGTGTCACTTTAATCAAAAAACTTTGTTTTAAAATGAATGTCATTTTACATTTCCAATACAACTTTAATTTTTTTACCACTTTACCCTCAATAAATACTCAAACTTTTCTTTCGCACAATTTTTAATGCAGCTTTAAATTTATGTGCAATTGGCTAAAACGACACTTATTTTGAAAAGTTATATCTTTTCAAAAAGCAAGATTCTTTAAAATAAAATAAAAAAGAACAAGATATCATTGGAATTTGGAACCGCCAACATGGGTACACCAATGCATCTGTTGACCCCACCACTAATCAGTGGCTTGGTGGAAGGATTATCAATTTTTCATATTTTTTATTTTTTTTTAGAATCGGTGAAAGGAGTTGATTAATATGTACTTTACAGTTTGCACAGTTTTTTTTATAGCATCCCTAATCGTAGTAAATTAAAAAAAGTAATAATATTTGAATAATTTTTGTGACAATTTTTGTTTTTTTTATTAGTCAAGTAAAATAGAGAGAAGAAAAAAAATGAGAATAGAGAGTAAGAACATAATTGACTAAATTACACTTCCCTCTCTTCCAAAATTTTGAATTACACTCTCAATTTCTTTTATGTTAAAATATACACTCTTCTTCTTTGAAAAGTAAAGTTGATACTCCATTCCTATATTTGATGTTTGAATTTCAACCCCTCACTTAATAATTAAATATACATTACACTTTAATCTATTTTAACATAAATAAATATTTTTATAATATATGCTAATTTTGAATTACGATTTAAAAAACATAAATTCATTTTTTTTATAATTTAAATGTCAATTATAATTAAATTTAAAGATTTTGTTATTAATTTTATAATTTGGAGTATAAAATTCACATTTAAATAAGCATTACTTAATTGACTTTAGTTATTTTTCACGTATTTTAATTTTATTTTGGGTTGTTTCGTATTTTATAATAAAGTTTAAAACCACGTGTTAATGAAATTGTGAATAAAAAATAAATAAAAATATGTATTCAAATTTTGATTATATTAAAATGAACCTGTAATACTATTTTTCTTCAAAGTGTGTTAGATTTTTTTTTGCTAGATTATTAGAAGAAAAAAAATTATTGAGGGAGTAAATCATAGATTTTAACATAAGAGGGAAGAGGAATGTAACTCATAAGGAGGGGAGTGAAATATTTTCTAATATGTTTTGAATAAGAGGGGAGGGAAGTGTATATTTTAACATAAGAGGAAAGAGGAGTGTAATTCAAGTGTCTTTGAGGGGAGGAGAGTGTAATTAATTTACTTGACATAATTTGAGTATGAAAGATAAAATTGTCCTAAAGTTGTCGCAAAATAGTTGTATAAATATATTTTTTTTTTTATCCAAACAATTGTTTTAAGCCAAGTCATTTTTATTCCATAAAAAATTACACACTTCCTCGTTAAAATTCCCCATCCATATACACTCACTCTAAATTGGCATCATCACTAGCAAGAATTTTAAATGGGGAAATCAGCATGAAAAGGGACAGACAAGAAAAAGAAGACCTAACCTTTATCACACTATGACCAGTTTATTGAGAAAACTGACGAGGTTGAGTCTTTGGAGAATCGTGTAAGTATGCTCTTTAGAATTAGGAAAAAAGTGTAAGTCTCCCATAATGGAGAAGGAGATATTCCTCGATGTTACAAAAAGCTTAACAATCCCTTTTACAAAATATAAACATAGCAATACAAATAAACTGAAGGAATCTTCACTAGAACTAAAGAGTTGCACTGAGTTTCCCCCACGCCAATTGCTTGTCTTTTGCAGCCAGAACTTGCTATCTTCCACACAGTCCTGTCCTGAACAGAGGAGTCTTCTCAAGCCATATGACGAAAAACATGAGCTCGTGTGAGTGAGAACCAATTTCTTCCTCTTATGAGCTTCAATGGTGACTTCTCCATTGAAGCTTACAGAATGAAAAAAGCACATTTTTTCTCCTTTTGTTTGGATAGGTGATCAAGCTTCTTGGGTGAGACATGGCGTGAATCCCTACAAAAGATTATAGTCAATATTTGAGCCCTTTGGTATGATTATATATATAAGGATTCATGCGGCAGCAAAAATAAGTATAACCATGCGCTATATTGGGTGTGTTTGCGAGTTGGTTTTTGAAAGGTTTTAGATGGTTTTTTTTTGGAGGATTAAGTCTATATATATATCAAATATATATCAAAATATAAACTTAGCCATCCAAAGCCCTCCCCTTCAAAACCCTCCAAAAAACAAGTCGCAAACATTAAGATACAATGAAATGACACACTAAGTGAATCACATTAAGCCAGTTTTTCTTTCATCCATTTTACCAATGCTAAGAGATTTTATTTTTGTAGTAGCAGAACTTAAAACTTATTTAGAAAACCAATAAAAAGTTTCTCTTACAGCATTACATCAAAAAGTTCGAACATATTTTCAGAATGATCATGTTTACATGAGGTTTAAAACTTGTTCATCAGTTCACTATCAATTATCAAAATCATTTCCTGTCCACTGTAATTACTACAAAAGGTAGGATATATTTTCATTGATAAACCTACACTAAATAATGAACACCTGATGTGTTTGCAAAACAACCATAAAGCTTAACATGTTTAAAACACAACAGGCGAGAGAAAATAAGACATGACCTCAATTTGAACAACTAGTCCACTGCATTTTTAATTAAACCAACTAGTGACCCAATAAGACTAGCTTTTCAATGAATATTTGAGAAGTGGCTCTCTTACTCACAAAATGTCTAGTTTTGAAATGCAGAATATTATACAGAAACAAAATTCATTGTATTAGTAAAAAGGTTGGTAGTAGTACCTTTACCGCCTCAAATTTTCCTTCAATATTATGTTTCGGACTTTGGAAATTTGGGGCCAATCTACTCCTGTTTCCTTCTGGCAGCGCTCGACCAAGAGGGGGCAATCCCAGATTTCTAGTGTAACCAAGTTATTAAGTTTAATCATTTCTTTTGCCAATGACGCCAATTTATGGCATCCCATCATCTTGATATGCTGAAGTGATGACAACTCACACATTTTACTTGGCAAAGCTTCTAAATCACAACCATACACCACAACTTTCTGCAGAGAAGGGAAGTTGCCCTCAAACCAAATATCTGGTTTATCAACATCCCCAATTTCAAGACATTCAAGGGATGTGAGGTTTTGTTTCCACTGACACGGTAAAACACTAATGTCTGGAAGTTTGCCTTCTATCTTTAATGACTTGAGCATGGAAAGAGGAGTGGAGGACGAGGATGATGATGCCATGTCGAGTGTTTCTTTCAATGGTTTCATCATAGATTCACACAACTGCAATTCCTCAACATTTGGAAAAGTAGGCAAGTCAGTCAACTTGGGGCATTTGTTGATAATTAGTTTATAGAGAGAACGGAACTGAGGCAGCGAGAGATTATCTACACTGACCTGTCCTTCCATTCTCTTCCATCCCCTGAAATTCTTACAACCACTAAACTTGAGCCTCTCCAATGATGGGAAGAATGTTGCTGCAGTGTGAAACGCCTCTTCAAGGTATATGTACTCCAATACTCTCATCGAACTTATCTCAAGAGACTTGAGATAAGGGAGGTGCTCTAACGGTGGGAGAGATTTGCAATTATCAAAGCCAAAGAGAGAGATGTAAGAAAGATGGTTTATTTCAGAAAGCCAATTAGAAAACTTATCACCTGGATACCACCGCACATGCAGTCTTTTTAGATTTTGGTGGGGACAAAGGTTTTCTAATAGTTGAAAGTTGTCCTCTGGATTCTCCTGATTCTCCCAATTTAAATCCAAGGACTCAAGTAGTTTCTTGTCTTTCAAATTCACATGTTGTGTTTCCAGCATCACATATTTTACCTGATCAAGTCTATTAATCTCCAAATTGCCTCTTAGACTATTTAAGTTCTGCAATTCATTCAGTTTCCCAGATTTCTTCTTCGGATCATCCACCACATAAAAGCTTGATAACGATTGCAATGATGACAATTTCCCTAGTTCAGTCGGCATCATTTCTTCGAAGGCTTTACAGTGATGAATCTCAAGGTGTCTCAAATTGATTAACTTTGTGACAACTTCTGTTGAAAATTCAAGTGTCTCACAACCAGTCAGCTTCAACGTTTGTAAGTTAACAAGATTTCCAATGGTATTGGGAAGTCTTGCTAGTTTTACACACCATGATAAGTCAAGATATCTCAAATGCTTCAATTTACCGATTAAATCTGGAAACATCTTTAAAGAAGAACGAGACAAATTCAATGCGCGTAAGCGTTTGAATCTCAAAATAATAGACAACTCTATTGTCATCCGAGCAATCCCTCGATCATTTGTCTGCTGTAAAAAAAATGTTCTCAGCCTTCTTCCATTTATTGATCCCAATAAATCAATGGCGTTAGATTCCAATGAGAAGCACATGTGTAAGGGTGTTTCAACTTTTCTCTCATTATTCAAGTAAAAGTCATTGCTAGCTACCTCCACTGCAAGATCATGCATAAAATCATGCATTTTAAAACTAACAATATTACCATGTTCATCGATTTTGGGATCTTGGAAAAATGATATCTCTAGAAGAGTATAGACAAATTCATTGCCTATGTCTTCCATTTTTAGCTCAGCATTTAAACATTCAAGGTAATCATGTGCCATCCATAATTGAATCAGCTCATTCTTTTCAATCTCCCGACCTATAGGATATATGGAGCAATAAGCGAGACATTGTTTCAATTGATGAGGTGACAAATGTTGGTAACTCAATGCTAGAGAAGACATGATACCGTTACCATGTATCCCTATATTCCAAAAACCATCTTCTAAAACAGTAATCCATTCACTTTCAGTATCTTTGGAAAATAACATGTGTCCCACCGTTTTAATTGCTAGTGGAACTCCTCTGCACTCCTTTACTATTTTCTTACCAACCTGTTCTAGTGAATGGATCATTCGATTGTCATTATCTCTAAACGCCAAGTTTCTGAACAAACTCCAAGAATCCTCCTCACTCAAGCTTTTCAAATGAAACAAAGAGCTAACTCCCATCACTTCGGCTACTTTTGTACTGCGAGTTGTCACTAAAATCTTGCTACCTGGAGCCCCACACATCAAATAAGTTTTCAACTGAGTCCATTTCTCGTAACTCTCATTCCAGACGTCATCTAACACTAACAAATACCTTTTAGCATATAATAGATCTTGAATCTTATTTTGCAAGCTTTCCAATGATTCTTGATGATAGCTATTTCTTTCAATTAATGAGTCTGAAATGTTCTTTAAAACAGTTTTGACATCAAAATCGTCAGAAACACACACCCATATGCTGAGATCAAACCACCTTGTGACATCTTCATCATTGTATACCATCTGAACAACGGCAGTCTTGCCTATACCACCAATACCGACAACACCAATCAAGGAAACATTTTCACTCCCATCAACTTGTTGCAAAAGTAGGTTTATTATCCTCCTTTTCTCATCTTCTCTTCCAATCAGAAATGGTTCTTCCCAGAAAGAATGAGTTGCCCTTTTCCATGTCTCAAATAAAGGCACATTGTCATTCAATCCCATTCTCATTTTCATTTTCAGTATATCGTCAAACATCTTCTCTAACTTTTCTATTTCACGAGCAATTTGAAACTGAAAATAAATCCCATTTATACAAGAGAATAAACCGCGTACCTTTCCACCATCTTGACGTTTGAGTATGAAAATTTCAGTAACAACTTCATCGAAGAAGTCATCAGCAGCATGAAGTGCATCTTTTAGCCTTATTGTGAAGAGTTTTAATGCCGGATCTTGCTCTTGATTTTGGTCCGCATGTAAGAGCGCTGCTTTGATGATTTCAATTTCATAAAGAAGACTATCCAATTTCTCGATCCATCCATGAACTCGTCTAAAATCAGTGGAGGCTAACCAAGTCAACTTATGAATGAGGCTTTCAACTACACTGTAGGGAATCAACTCAAGCTGATCAGCCATCCTTCTATGCAACAGATCTGATATGTTTGCATAAAGATGAAGGGATAACGGTCATTTGGTGTATATAGCACTCTGTCCATGTATATATCATTGTCCAATTAGAATGTGTCACGTAGAACACCCTTTCAAAAAATATATCAAATAAAGTATTTATAAAATAATGTTGGTAGGTGGCACACTTTAATTGGTCAATGGTATATATCATTGGTGACTTAATGGTACACAAGTGGGATCCCATTTGGTGTAATGGGCAAGGAGTCACTTCGATTAAGATTTTGACCGGTTAAGCAACAAAAAGAGAAATTATATAGTAGTTAATGCATTAAAATTGTGTAATTAATTTATAAAAAGTCAAAACCAGTTTCCTTTTTTTGGTATGCTTAACCAGTGCCAGGGAAAATCATGTTATTCTTTTCCTTCCAAACGACCCAAACACAAGCATGCCAAGTTAATTTAAGGAAATGATATGTAAATCGCGGTAACCCCACCATATTTCCAAAATGATGAAGGTGATCCTGAACCGTGGCTAGCGCAGTGAAAGAAACACCAACCCACTAATATAAACGATACCATAAGCTTCCAAAGAGCTCACAATGAAAAAGAAGATGCTCTGCTGACTCAATGAAGCCGCACCCTCCCGCACAATGTGTGTCATCATGATGAAGGGCCCTCCAACGAAGAAGATTGTCTTTGGTTGGAAGTCTGTTGCGAAGGAGTCTCCAGACAAACACTGAAACCTTTAGAGGTACTTGCTTCAGCCACATCGCGTCAAAAATACTAGGCTCCATCATTACCTCAGCCCGCGTGAGATAATGGTAAGTTGCCTTGACGGAGTAACCATCAATGGGGTCAAGAAGCCACCGCCACCTGTCAACTATACGATCCTTCAAAATAATATCACGCAGTAAAAACGAACATCTGTGACAGTCTCCTCTTCCTAAATTAAAAGGCGTCTCCTCCACACCCAGGCTCCACCACCATATGCCCACCCTCTCCTCTCCATCTCCTACACCGTCACCCCTTTGTTTTCAGCCAGATCAAAAAGGCGGGGAAATTGCACCCTAAGAGGAGCACCCCCACCCAATTATCCAACCAAAAATAAATGCTACGTCCTCCACCAACCACCCTATGAACATTGTCCTCAAACCAACTCCTTGCCTCCAAACCCACACACCTACGGATGCCAGATAGCATCTTCCACCAAACTGAGCTCTCCCCACCCCTTCCTTCAACCTGTCTCCCTCCTCTCCGTATCTCGCCTTTAAAACTTGATACCATAAACCCTCCTTATCAACTAACATACGCAAACACCACTTTCCTAACAAAGCTGTGTTAAATTCACTCAACCTTCTGACACTAAGTTCACCGTCCTCCTTCGATAAACAAACAGAATCCCAGTCAACCCAGGCAATTTTTCTAAAATCTTCACCACCCATCCAATTTATTTATTTTTGAGTAAAGATTCTATAGAAGAAATTATACCTGTGGGGGCCTTGAAGAAGGAAAGAAAGTAAATCGGGAGAGATGACATGACATATTTCAGGAGAATCGGGCGACCACCAAACGAAAGAAATTTGCTTTTCTAGTTCGACAATCTAGAAGTAATACTATTCAAATTCCAAAAGTCCAGCATTCGCGGATCCCCCTATAGGCAGCCCCAAATACACAAAAGGAAAGAATCCCACACGACAATTCAAAACCATAGCAGCCTCATGCAACTAAGAGTGGGAAACATAAACTCCATACAACATACTTTTGTTGAAATTAACCTTCGAACCAGACACCTGTTCGAAAATCAACAAAACAGCCCGCATAGAGCGCACATTCAACCAACTATTTTCACCAATTATCAATGTATCATCAACGAGTTGAAGATGTGGAACACAAAAAGCATTGTCATGCCCCACTCAAAAACCTGTAAACAACCCCGCCTCTAATAACGACTTCATGAGGACATTGAAACCTTCGGCGGCCAACAAAAAAAGGAACAGAGAAAGAGGATCACCCTGACGAAGATCACGTTCTATAGAAAATTCCTCCATAGGGCACCAATTAACCAACACCGAAGCCGAAGTCGTTCCGACACATTCAAACATCTATTTTCTCCATAAGGTTGGAAAGTTCATTTTCTGCATGACCGTATCCAAATATTTTAAATCCACCGAATCATAGGCCTTTTCGAAAGCAACTTTAAAAAGCAACATTTCCTTTTGAAGGCGACTCGCCTCATACCATCCAAAATTTGCTTGCTTTTAACAAAAGCTGACTGTGAATCTGAGACCACACGACCAATAACAGCACGAAGTCTATTTGCAAGAATCTTAGCCGTCACCTTATACATACAACCCGCCAATGATATAGATCAAAAATCATTTAACCTTTGCGGATTGTCCACCTTTGGAATTAAAGCAATAAATGTTGCATTAATCCCCTTTGTCAATTTACCATTACGATTAAATTCTACTACAAACTGCATGAAGTCGTCCTTCACCTCCGCCCAAAATTGCTTAATAAATCCAAAACTGATACCATCCCGCCCTGTACTTTTAAAACTGTCACAATCCCATATCGCCTGTTTCACATCATCTAATGTAAAAGGCCGAGTAAGATTACCTGACTCAGTCATCAATAACTGACAGAAACTGAGATTCTCCACCCCTGGTCGTTCCACACTGACAAGTTTATAATTGGAAGAAAAATGATTAGAAACAACTGCATGTATACTCTGAACCCCTTCAATTTGAGTTTTATTTGCTTACATAAGATAAATGTTTGTCTTTTTTGCTTACATTTTGGGACGAGAAAATTGAGTTTTTTTTTACTTACATTTTGGGACAAATGGAGTATTTTTAGTTAAATGGATGTTTATTTATAGGGACGGAGGGTCACATTTATAAGGAAAAAAAACTTTTTAATTTCAGTGAATAACTAATGTATCTGGTCTATAAATGTGACTGGATATATTATTTATTCAATAAAGAATTAGAAATATTTTTAGTCTCTATAAATATACTAATTTTTTGTTTTAGTCCCTTTAAAAAATTTCTTCAACTTTTAGTCTCAATTTTTTTTTCAATCACTACTTTTGATCCATATTTGTAAGTTAATTTATGTGTTTTTTTTAATGAAATTGTGCAGAAATGTGTATAATATTGTAAAAATCACTCCAAAAAAATTAGAATTTTTTAACAAAACATAAATTAAATATGAATTTTTAACCGCAAAAATATAAAAATTCATATTTAATTCTTGTGTTGTTAAAAAATTCTATTTTTTTTGGAGGGATTCTTATAATATTATAATTTTTTTTTTGCAAAATTTTATTCAAAAATATGAATACCCTACATATGAGATTACTTTGAAGAAGGGATCAAAAGTAAAGATGAAATGCTTTTGGAGGGCTAAAAGTTGAAGATATCTTTTAGAGGTATTAAAACGAAAAGTTGACATATTTATATAGACAAAAAAATATATATAACCCTTCAATGAACCTAACAAATTATATTTTACTTTTAATTCAGTTAGCAGGGACATGCATTATTATATGCAGGGGCGGGGGTTCGAATACCGGACACCCCACTTATTCACCTTGAAAAAGGTGAATTCTAACCACTAATCTACATGACCAACAAAAAGAGTGACCGGAAAGAGCATTAAACTACTCCACCTTTGTACTCCCTCTAATTATATTTATAAACAACCGTAACTTTTTTCAGATTCATTACATAAGCGATATATCTAAACTATTATAAATATATCAATTATTTATTAAATCCAGCAAAACAAGAGTTGTTTATCTATATTATATCTATACTATATATAAAGAAAACAACTTTTTTCAGCTCAAAAGAGCTGACTTTTTCTCTTTCAAAAAATGTCATCAAGTTTCAATACAAATAACATATGTATCAAATAGATAACAAAAATATTAAATATTGAAAAATGTAACAAACACAATATGAATATATAAGTTTTTTTTTCCTTTATCATTTAAAAAGTGTAAAAAAACTAGATGATTATATTTATAATTACTTTTTCATTATTCCAATTTTACCCTTAAACAACTTTTTCTATAATAATGATTGTTGTTGGTGTCATTAAAAAAAATTAGATTATATTTTTTTGTTATATTGTCAATGTCATTGAAATAGATAATCATGATTTAGCTCGATTTGTTATAACTTGAAAGCAAGAAACATTTATATTTTTAGTTTTAATAACAATCAAAATTTTATACAAAAAATACCGTTCATAATTTTCAAACGTTAACGTAGTCTAAATGAAGGGAATGCGGATTATCGAAATGCAAAGATATATCGCTTCAAAAAGCAAGATATCACTTCTTTAAAAAAGAAAAAGCAAGATATCACTTTGATAAATAAATTAAAAAGGAAAATGGGCAAGATATCATTGAAATTAGGAACCGCCAATCATGGGGGACACCAATGCATCTGTTCACTTCACCGTCCCCACCACTAATTAGTGGCTCTGTGGAAGGATTTGAAGTTTGAACGGTTGCAAATATAAAGAAAATAATAAAATCTTTTATTCTTTAAAAAAAATCTTTTATATTTTTCGAAAGAGAAAATTTTTTAGGAAATAAATTAATGTTTATGATTAATATATTTTTAATTTTAAAAATGCTTCATCCGTCTTTATATCTAAACACTTTTTACATTTTTCATATTTCTTAAGAAAAGTTGTTAGGGCAATTAATGTGTCAATTCATTTTGTGTGTTAATATTACCAAATTATTCATTGTTTGTATGTGTATTAAATTTGACTTTTTATATTTCAAAAGAAGTTAGTAGTATTAATTCTGGGTATGTTTAGAAAAAAATAAATAAATGCATCTAGTAATTTGAAAAAGAGTTTACATTTAATGACAAAAATAAAGTCTAATGAAGTGCATCTAGTATATTGATAAAATTTGAAGAATTCATGCAAATTCTCTAAAACCTTCTTTTATTACAATTTTTGAGTTCCTCAACTAATAAAGATTTAATATTATAAAGAAAAATGAATTTCCAAAGTCTTTTTGTCTCAATATCATCTATTTCTTTCATTTGCGCCTTCATTTTTTCAAACTCCTCTCGTCTCTTCTCCTCCAATCTTGCAAACAAAACCTTAGAGAATCGGTGGAAGGAGTTGGTTAATTTGTAATTTGCAGTTTGCACTTATTTATAGTTTTTTTTAAAAGAGTAACGATATTGACTATTAATGAGTAACTTCTTTTATTAGTCAAATACAAAGATGTTGTTGGAGTTACATTTAGCCATTTAGTTTCTCCCTTTCTCGGTGACCTGAAGAATGTCTCAGTCTGAGCTGATTCCTTACAGTGTAGTTGATAGCCTCCGTCATAATTTCGAGTTATTATTAATCCGCAAATATTTTCGAAACATTTATGACAAGATACTACATCTCTATCGAGATATTAAAATGTTCGATGAATTGCTCTCAGATGCGGATCAAGAGCAAGATGAAAATCCGGCAATAAAAGTGTGGATAAGAAGGCTAAAAGATGTACTTTATACTGCTGATGATTTATTCGATGAAGTTGTTACTCAAGCTTTGCTAATCAAACACGGGAAGGTAGGCGGTTTATTCTCTTGCATAAATGAAATTTATTTTCAGTTTCAAATTGCTCTTCAAATAGAAAAGTTGAGACATAGAGTTGATATGCGTGGGTTGTTTACATTGTCTACGGGAATGCCTGAAGAACATCGGAGTAATTTAGGCCAAAGATGGAGTGAAACAACTTCGATGTTAGGATCGGATATGATTGGGAGAAAAGATGAAAAAATGGAGATAATAAGCCTGTTGATGAAGCATCCAGCTGATAGGAACCAAAATGTTTCCCTGATTGGTGTTGTCGGTATTGGTGGTATAGGCAAGACAGCCGTTGCTCAGATGGTATACAATGATAAATATGTCAAATGTTGGTTTGAAATCCGTGCGTGGGTGTATGTTTCTAGTGATTTTGATTTCACAAGAATTTTGTATGAAATTTTAGATTCATTAAACTGTAAGGTAACCCGGTATCAATCATTGGAAGAATTGATACGCATGCTTCATGAAAATTTAATTGGCAAGAGGTATTTATTAGTGTTGGATGACATCTGGGCTGAAAGTCTTGATTGGAGTAGATTGAACCAGGTTTTAATGTGTGGGGCTCAAGGCAGTAAAATTTTAGTTACAACTCGTAGTACATATGTGTCTGAAGCGATGGAAGGAATCTTTTTGTTTCATTTGAAGAGCTTGAATGAGGAAGATTCTTGGAGTTTGTTAAAGAAGCTGGTGTTTAGAAATGATGAAAATCTAATGACCAGTGAACTAGAACAGGTTGGTAAGAAAATAGTAAAGAAGTGTAGAGGAGTTCCAATGGCAATTAGGACAGTATCAGTTGTACTGCGTGCTAAATATAGAGAAAGTGAATGGGCTACTGTTTTAGAAACTGACTTTTGGAAATTGAATGTAGAGGATGGTATCATGCATGCCCTAAAACTTAGTTACCAACGTTTATCGCCTCGTCGATTGAAACAATGTTTCGCTTATTGTTCCATGTATCCTAAGGGTTCGGAAATTGAAAAGAATGAGTTGATTCAATTGTGGAAATCACAAGATTACCTTCGAGTTTCAAGACACTTTGATATGGAAGATGATGGCAATCAGTTTGTTGATATTCTACTAGGTATGTCCTTTTTTCAAGATGCAAAATTTGATGAATGTGGTAACCTAGTTAGTTTCAAAATGCACGATTTGATTCATGAACTTGCATTACTGGTAGCGTGCAATGATTATTCCTTTGATAGTAAGAGAAGAGTCAATACGCCCATACACATGCGCCTCTCATTGGAATCTAACAACATCGATTTGTTGGGTTCATTAAATGCAAGTAGGTTGCGAACCTTTGTTCTACAGCAGGCAAATGATCGGGAGACTGGTCTGATAATAGAACACTTTTCTCTTATTTTGAGATTCAAACGCTTACGTGCTTTGAATTTGTCCCATTCTTCTTTAAAGAAGTTACCATATTTAATTGGTGAATTGAAGCATTTGAGATATCTTGACTTATCTTGGTCTGTAAAACTAGCAAGACTTCCTAAATCCATTGGCAATCTTGTTAATTTACAAACTTTGAAGTTGACAGGTTGTGAGACACTTGAATTTTCTACTGAAGTTGTCACAAAGTTAATCAAACTGAGGCACCTTATGATTCATCGTTGTAAAGCCTTCGAGGACATGATGCCGACAGGACTAGAGAAGTTGTCATCATTGCAATCGTTATCAAGCTTTTATGTGGTGGATGACCGGAAGAAGAAACCTGGAAAACTGAATGAGTTGCAGAACTTAAATCACCTAAGAGGCAGTTTAGAGATTCACAGACTTGATAAGGTAAGAGACGTGACACTAGAATCGCACGATGTGAATTTGAAAGAAAAGAAACTCCTAGAGTCCTTGGATTTAAATTGGGAGAGTCAGGACAAAGCAGAGCACAGCTTGCAACTTTTAGAAAACCTTCGTCCCCACCAACATCTAAAAAGACTGCAGGTGCGGTGCTATCCAGGTGATAGGTTTTCTGATTGGCTCTCTGCTATCAAAAATCTTTCTTACATCCATCTATTTGGCTTTGATAATTGCAAATTTCTCCCGCCATTAGAGCATCTACCATACCTCAAGTCTCTTGAGATAAGTTCTATGAAAGTATTGGAGTACATTTACTTTGAAGTGGTGTCTTACACTGCAACAATATTCTTCCAGTCTTTGGAGAAGCTCAAGTTAAGTGGTTGTGAGAATTTCAAGGGATGGAAGAGAATGGAAGGTGCTGAGGTTAGTGTAGATAATCTCTCGCTGCCTCAGTTTCACCATCTCTCTGAATTAATAATCAACAAATGCCCAAAGTTGACTGACTTGCCTACTTTTCCAAATGTTGAAGAATTGCAGTTGTGTGAACCTATGGTGAAGCCATTGAAAGAAACATTGGACATGGCATCATCATCTTCCTCCACTCCTCTTTCCATGCTCAAGTCACTAAAGGTAGAAGGAAAACTTCCAGACATTAATGTTCTACCGTCTCAATGGAAACAAAACCTTACTTCTCTTGAGCATCTTGAAATTGTAGATGTTGATAATTTAGATATTTGGTTTGAGGACAACTTACCTTCTCTGCAGAAAGTTGTGGTATATGGTTGTGATTTAAAAGCTCTGCCGAGTAAAATGTGTGACTTTTTATCACTTCAGCATATCAAAATGATGGGATGCCATAATTTGGCGTCATTGCCAAAAGAAATGGTTCAACTTACCAAATTGGTTACACTAGAAATTCAGGATTGTCCCCTCTTGGTTGAACGATGCCAGAAGGAAACAGGAATAGACTGGCCCCAAATTTCCAAAGTCCCAAACATAATATTGGAGCCAAATTTGTGAAGGTACGACAACCAACCTTTTACTAATGTTGCTAATTTTGTTTCTGTTTGATATTCTGCTTTTCAAAACTACATTTTGTGTTTTGAATATTTTAATTTCAATACAATTTGAATTGACTTTTGAAAAATAGAACATAGTAAGAGAATCACTTCTGAAATAGTCATTGAAATGGTAGTCTTATGCTTGAGGATCCTAACTCCATATTGCTATTCTTAATTGGTTTAATTAAAAATGTAGTGGACTAGTTGTTCAAATTGAGGCTATGTCTTATTTTCTCTCGCCTGTTGTGTTTTAAACATGTTAAGCTTTACGGTGGTTTTGCAAAAACATCCGATTTTCATTATGTAGGATAGTCTCAGGATAAAATCCGGATCATTCATTTGAAAAGAATGTATGTTTATCAATGAAAATATATCCTACCATTTGTAGGAGTTACGGTGGACAGGAAATGATTTTGATCATTGATAGTGAACTGATTAACAAGTTTTAAACCTCATGAGAACATAATATTTCTGGTTAATTCTTTGATGATGGTACATTTATTTGAAGGTTCTGTTGAAGGACAAAAAGGTGCGGTTTTCAATCATCAAGCTTCAAGGAAGTAGTGACTGTAGCTTGGTTGTGGGAGCTTTCAAGAATATGGACACTGTTTCCTGAAAGCTTAATAATGGATGGAGTAATTGCATTAATTTGTTTTCTCGTATGAGTTTCTACTGCTCTCATATTTTCAGGGATTGTGTAGTTTATGTTGTGTTGCTTTCTTTATGACTTTAACTGTTGTTTCTTTGCACTACACTCTTTTTTCCTATGCCATGATTTTACGGCAAGGTTTTTAATGAGGTAGTTGTTGTTCTTGCACATTGTTATATTACTTTGGGTATTGCCTAGTCCCCCAAGCTCTATTTTTCCTCTCTTTATTTTAATATAATTTTTAGGGTGCTACAAATGATCAGGTGATTGATTTAACGTGCCAACCTAGTAGAGATGTCAAATATATCATTTGATGTTTTTGCACTCTATTATCTCTTTTTTGCTTTAAAAAAGGAAAAAGAAAAGTGTAACTGTCGAAACTCTTGAGAGGAACGAATGAGTTCTCACACAAGCTCAGCCATCTTTGCAATCGTAACCTTCCAACGTGTTTTTCTTTAAATGGCTTGAGAAGACGGTATTTTAGTTATGTGATGCCCCTTACTATCTATGAAAACATTTATTAGAAAATTAATATCTCTACTCTACAAAAGATTTTGAGGAGTTCTCACTCTAATTATGTGGTGCCCTTTGCCATCTGTGGTGCCCATACACTAAGATTGGAATAATTGAAGATCCAATTGCTGCTTTTATGATCCAACGATACCCCTTGAGCATGAGAGCAAGTGCAGCACAAAAAGCACACATCATGAATACCACAGACAAGAAAATTGTGAAAAGACCTAAAAAAAACTTAGTTGGCTAACTCGTGACAAAGTTTTCCTCAGTAAAACATGATATAAGGATCCCAATAAACATTTAAACTGATGATGAAGATGCAATGAGAGATAATGCATCTGATATTATAAAGAAAGAGAATGCATTTCTACCTAAAAAGATAGGTGTGCCCTTATCCTGGTTGCTTCCTCGTGGAATAGTGAAAGCTGCAGCAAACATGATGGTAATTATGAGAGTACCCATAATTGTGAAAGAACTTTCTGTATCTTTTGCCCATTGTCGACCTTCATTCACAGTCTGCTCATCCGTCAATTCCATTTCAATCAATTAATCTTCAATTTTTAATATCTAATGTTTTAGGGTTCAAACTAAAATTAAGACAACTGTGAACAAAGGAAAACTGAAATTGGGAAAATTGGGCTTTTGATTGACATGAACTTCTATTTCTATGATACTTCTCTTTTACCATGCCCTTGATTTGTTTTTTGACCAACCTGTACATTTTAATTTAAAACCAATATGTGATTCAATGATTGCTTGTGATTAGTTGTTATGATTATCCTTTTTGTTCTGCAATTTTATTTTAAGATTTATCAATGGAATAAACCTTGGTTCTAGCTTACACACATGTAAAGAGGTAAAGTAGTGAAACTAAGTTTCTAGACATACATGTAGGTACTCTTTTTACTCTTAGCCTTTGTACATAAATCATGGACGAGTAGTCCTATTTGTCTTGGTAGTGCATGATCAATCATGGGAGAAAGAAATTCACTTTTAGAAACTTGACTTGGTATTTGATGTTTAATTAATTAGTCCATGCCACATTGATTTTAAAAGTAATAATCCAAGACATTAATATTTGTTCTATGTTTGCTTTATTCTGATTTTGTTTATTATATCCATTGTAAAGTGCATGTCATATGAGTAAATGACCACTTCACATCCCAACTTACACGTTCCTTTTTTAGATTCCAAAAAATTGAAACTTAATGATTGTTTTTTATAATATGATCATACTGAAACTATATTTTAATGAAATAATGGTTAGTAAGTGTCTAATTCTAAAAGTTTTTGCACAATTGAGACTAATCCTTATTAGTAAGCTATTTTAAAATAAAAGGCTTCTAAACTACCAAGTTATAAGAGCTTTGCAGTCAAGATCTGTATATAAGAGAAGTCATATTATAACAGACTGAAAAAGTTAATAAATGTTTTTGATATATTATTCTTCAATTCCTCTATAAGAAAAATTAATAAATTTAACTTAGAAGTAACTCAAAGTGGAAATATTCTTTAACATGTAATAAGAAGGAAATTTGACATGAAGTTTTAGAAACAATGTGACTATTCTCATCTTAAATAGATGATGCAACTCCTTCGAATTTTTTACCTAGTTGATAACAATTTCTATTGGATGTGATAAGCCAGATATTAAGAAGATGTAGCTTGATGTTAAGTCCACTATAACTATGAAAATTCTGCATATTTGAATTGATTAATGCTGAGGAAATTGAATATTGAAAGGTGTGATACATATAGTGTGAGGAAGAGCCATGTTAAGGAAAATCTTATGATGTCATCTATTATATTTGTGCTTCAAGGTATGGAATATGGGGTTGGGACTTACTGGTGTGTTGTTGTTGTTACGTTAATACTGTTGTAGTAAACTGGATATTACAAATGTGGATTTAGGGATATTTTTTAGAAGTTCCTTGCTGAAAAGTGACCATAATGCTTATTATTAGGAAAGCTCAATGCACCAAAACACACAATTCAATAGAAACTATTGTTGTAGGGGACATTTGTGTAGGTGATATCAGGTGTTAATATAACATAACCACTTTAAAATTTTTTAGTGTGAATATAAATAATTTTATTGATACAATTACTTATTTTATTTTTTGTAGTGTCCTTGCCAAGAAAATGGTATAGATTGCGGGTACTTTGTGATGAGGTTTATGAAAGAGATTCTCATTTCAAATCTAAATGAGATTTCAAAGCTGGTATGTTATTTTTATATTAAAATATAATATTTGTATATAATTAAGTTTATTAAGTAGCATGGTTATTTTTGATGTTATAATTTATGCAGTACATTGATGGTTTCAAGTGATTGACATACTCAAAAGATAATCTAATAGAAATCCAAGAAGAATGGTGTCAGTTCATAATCAACCTAAGAGTTATATGATATTTTTTTTGGATAAAGTGAGTTTCATGTTTCTTAATATATTTGCTAGAAGTGGTAGTGGTTTTAATCTACATTATATTTTTGCTTTAATTCATACTCATGAGTACTTTGAATTTTCCTCTAATATAATATAGTGTTATTGCTTATTGCTTAATCATGTTTTCTGCTATATATTCAGGTGGAGGAGAGTTAACGAACTTTGGAAATGAATAATGATTTGCCTGCTTGTTTTGGACAAAAATGTTGAGACGACCAAGAAGATAGATGAAGAGTACTGAAGATTTTGATCTTTATGTTAACTAATTAGTTGTAACTTAGAGATATCCATGTTACTAAATTAGTGGCTTTACATTTCTGACTTTTATGCTATATATACATACATTTTATGATATATCTGATATATCTAAGTTTTATTTGATAAATAATAGTCTCAATTATAATGTGTCAAAAATATATATATTTCCCTTAAAAAAATTATATATATATATATTACTTTAAATTAATAAAAAACGCTATCTGTAAAAAAAAAAAAACCTTACAATTTTTTTTTAAATTGAATGCATTTCCTAGAGCTTTTTTTTCTGTATAAAGTGCTATCTTAACCTAGTGTTACATAGCGTTTAAATTAAAAAGCGCTATTTTTAACCTCTTTTAGATGACGTTTATTTTTGAAAGCACTATCTAAGGAGAACCTTTGCTAGCGCTTTTTGATATAAAGCGCTATATAAATCCTGCTTTAGCTAGCGCTTTATACAGGAAAAAAAAGCGCTATATTACCTTTACCAGCGTCATTTACAATAGCACTTCAAAAGCGCTATCTAAAGCATAAAAAAAGCGCTATATAAACCCATTTTTGTAGTAGTGATTGCTTGATCTGAACTCCATCAATGCAATGCTAGCCCATAATAACATCTCCCTTAAACTGTTTGAGGAAGAGAAAATTCCTCAACAATTGAAAAGCATGCAAGAAGAGAAGATGAAGCAGATCATGAAGTGTGACATATCATCAAAATGGCAATAACTTCCAAAGAGGGAACTATCATAATTTCCAAAGACCACAATACCTTTCTCAACCGTACCAACAAAATCCTCTTGGAGATAGAACTCAAAAGATCAAGGATACTCTTAATTGTATAACAAACAAAATCACATTAAAGTCAGTTTTGGTACAATTTCAAAAAATAATTATGTTTTAGAAAATAAATCTGGACTAAACAGTAAGAGGACATTAAGAACAATCAACCATATTTTTATATTAATAATAATTTATAAAGAATTTATTATGTCAATTCACAATTGATTAATTAAATAATTAATAGTATACTAGTGTCCACACATTAACATGATATTTGATTCTGTAGTAGAAGTAAGGGAAAGAATTTCAATAAACTTCTTGTTCATTTCTAAATTACAAGTGTAACATTATTTATACAAACCATTGAAGGAATTCAAAAAAAAAACATTGCATATCAAGTTTGTTTATAGAGTTTTTAAGGTGAGGGGTGTCACTCATTATAAACACTTTTCAGAATCTATCATTATTTTATGTTGAGTTTCTTTTATAAAGAAAAAACGATAGCGATCACGATAACTAGAGAAATGAGATCCCATGGAGGAGTCAGAGAGAATTCTGAAATTCTCTCATTTGAGGTGGAGTTTCAAATTCTTCAAAATCAGTCAATTGAAAATACTCAACAAATTTCCAGTATTTCATAAATCCTCCCTGATTTTTATACAAACAAGATATTTTAAGCCAAGTCATTTTAATTCCCCTAAAAAGTTATATTCCCTCTAGAAGGGAAGAAGAATAAGGATGATGCTAGAGCGAACTTTGAGAAACATATTCATATTCCACCTCTTAAATCAATCTTTACCTTCTCTCAGACACTTGAATATCACATAATTAGATAGAAAACTTAAAACAATAGTATTAAGTAAAATAATATAAAATGTTTACAAATCTTTTTGCATAATACAAAAGTCATAATTGAATTCAAATCATTCATATCTTTGATGTCACACATATAAAAGCTTTTTTTTCACACACATATAAATAAGAGCTTAACAATCCCTTTTACTAAATACAAACATAACAATACAAATAAACTTAAGAATTGCATTGAGTCTCCCTCAAGCCAAATTGCTTGTCAAGCCATTTGATGAAAAACATATTCCTTCCTCTTATGAGCTTCAACTGTGATTCTTCTTCCATTGAAGCTTGCTGAATGAAAACAGCATCTTTTTTTCTTCTTTTGTTTGGATAGGTGATCAAGCTTCTTGAGAAAGACATGCGGTCAATCCCTACAAAATGTTTGTCACTATGTGAGCCCTTAGGTATGATTATATAATGATTCATGTGGAAGCAGAAATAACAATGCACTATACTTCATAAAAGATATGATGAAATGACACACTAAGTGAGAATCAAATTAAGCCATTTTTTCCTTCATCCGTTTTCTAGCAGATTAGCAGTAGAACTTGATTAGAAAAGCAATAAAAGTTTATCATGCAGCAGTACGGTAAAAACTAGGTAAAATATATATCATTGATAAAAAATACATTCTTCTCATAAGAATGATCTTGATTTTATGATAAGACTATCCTAAATCGTGAAAATCTGATGTTTTTGCAAAACTACCAATAAGCTTAACATGTTTAAATCTGACAAGACTATCCTCAATTTGAATTAAACCAAGAATAACAAGTATATGGAGTCGGCATCCTCAAGCATAAGACTGAATATTTCAGAAGTGATTCTCTTACTATGTTCTATTTTTCAGAAGTGATTCTCTTACTATGTTCTATTTTTCAGAAGTCAATTCAAACTGTATTGAAGTTAAAAATATTCAAAACACAAAATGTTTACTTTTGAAATGTAGAATATCGAACAGAAACAAAATTTCACAGTATTAGTAAAAGGTTTATAGTTTAGTACCTTCACCGCCTAAAATTTTGCCTCAATATTATGTTTGGGACATGTTTAACTTTGAGCCAATCTACTCCTGTTTCACTCAGGCATCGGTCAACTAAGAGGGGACAATCCCAGATTTCTAGTGTAACCAAGTTGGTAAGTTGAACCATTTCTTTTGGCAATGAAGCTAATTTATGGCATCCCATCATCTCGATATCCTGGAGTGATCGCAAGTCACAGATCGTACTTGGCAAAGCTTTTAAATCACAACCATATATCACAACTTTCTGTAGAGAAGGAAACCCGTGCTCAAACCAAATATCTAAATTATCAACATCTCCAATTTCAAGATGCTCAAGGGAAGTAAGGTTTTGTTTCCACCGAGATGGTAAAACACTAATGTCTGGAAGTTTGCCTTCTATCTTTAGTGACTTGAGCATGGAAAGAGGAGTGGAGGACGAGGAAGTTGATGCCATGTCGAGTGTTTCTTTCAATGGTTTCACCATAGATTCACACAACTGCAATTCTTCAACATTTGGAAAAGTAGGCAAGTCAGTCAACTTTGGGCATTTGTTGATTATTAGTTGAGAGAGACGACCCAATGGCGGCTGCGAGAGTTTATCTACACTGACCTGACCTTCCATTCTCTTCCATCCCTTGAAATTCTTACAACCACTAAACTTGAGCCTCTCCAATGACGGGAAGAATGTTGCTGCAGTGTGAAACACCTCTTCAAGGTATATGTACTCCAATACTTTCATAGAACTTATCTCAAGAGACTTGAGGTATGGGAGGTTCTCTAATGGTGGGAGAGATTTGCAATTATCAAAGCCAAAGAGAGAGATGTAAGAAAGATGGTTTATTTCAGAAAGCCAATTAGAAAACTTATCACCAGGATACCACCGAACCTGTAGTCTTCTTAGGTTTTGGTGTGGACGAAGGTTTTCTAAAAGTTGCAAGCTGTCCTCTGTTTTGTCCTGATTTTCCCAATTTAAATCCAAGGAGTCAAGGAATTTTTTGACTTTCAAATTTACACCCTGTGATTCCAGCTTCACGTCTCGTACTTGATCAAGTGTGCTAATCTGTAAACTTCCTCTTAAGTTATTTAAGTATTGTAAGTCATTCAGTTTCCCAGCTTTCTTCTTCTTATCGTCCACCACATAGAAGTTTGATAAGGATTGCAATGATGACAATTTCCCAAGTCCATCCGGCATCATGTCCTCGAAAGCTTTACATCTATCTATCTCAAGGTTCCTCAAATTGATTAACTTCGTGACAACTTTCGTAGAAAATTCAAGTGTCTCACAACCAGTCAGCTTTAATGTTTGCAAGTTAACAAGATCTCCAATGGATTTGGGAAGTCTTGCAAGTTTTACACACCAAGATAAGTCAAGATATCTCAAATGTGTCAAATTACCAACTAAGTCGGGCAACATCTTTAAAGAAGAATGGGACAAATTCAATGCACGTAAGCTTTTGAATGTCAAAATAACAGACAGCTCTCTTGTCATCCGACCGGTCCCTCGATCACTTGTCCGTTGTAGGAGAAATGTTCTCAGCCTACTTGCAGATATTGATCCCAACAATTCAATGGCATTAGAGTCCAATGAGAGGCATATGTGTGTGGGTCTCTTGACATTTCTCTGACTATCCAAGTAATAGTCATCCTTAGCTACCTCCAATGCAAGATCATGTATCAAACCATGCATTTTGAAACTAACTAGATTACCATATTCATCTATTTTTGGATCTTGGAAAAATGACATCTTTAGAAGAGTATCAACAAATCCATTGCCGACATCTTCCATTTCCTTCTCACCATTTAAACATAGAAGGTAATCTTGTGCCATCCATAATTGAATCAACTCATTCTTTTCAATTTCCCAACCCATAGGATATATGGAGCAATAGGCGAAACATTGTTTCAATTGAGGAGGCGACAAATGTTGGTAACTCAATGCTAGGGAATACATGATATTGATATTGATATCATTTATACTTTCACCAAGTTTCCAAAAGCCACCTTCTAAAACATTAATCCATTCACTTTCAGTATCTTTGGAAAATAATACCTCTGCCACCATTTTAATCGCTAATGGAACTCCGCTACACTTTTTCACTATTTTCTTACCAACCGGTTCTAGTAGATGGATCTTTGGATTGTTGTCATCTCCAAACACCAACTTCTTGAACAAACTCCAAGAATCTTCCTCACTCAAGCTTTTCAAATGAACCAAAGTTCGAACTTCCATCACTTCAGCTACTTTTTCACTACGAGTTGTTACTAAAATCTTGCTATGTTGATCCCCACACATCAAACAAGTTTTCAATTCAGTCCATTTTTCGTAACTCTCGTTCCAGATGTCATCCAACACTAACAAATACTTTTTACCATTTAATTGTTTATGAAGCTCAATTTGTAAGGTTTCCAATGATTCTTGATGATTGCTCTTGCTTCCAGTTGATAAAAAATCTAACATTTTATTCGCAATAGTTTTGACATCAAAATCATAAGAAACATGGACCCACAAGCAGATATCAAAGAAATCTTGGACTTGTGCATCGTTGCATACCATCTTGGCAACAACTGTCTTGCCTATACCACCCATACCAACAACAGTAATCAGGGACACATTTTGGTTCCCATCAGATGGTTGCATTAACAGGCTTATTATCTTCCTTTTCTCATCTTCTCTTCCAATTATATCAGATTCATTGAAAGAATTACTATTTGTTTCCCTTGCTCCGTCTAAATTCGTTGGCGGATACGAATACCTTTGAAATATTGTTCGTATATTGTAAAAAGTCTCTCCCATCATATCTATTATATGAGCAATTTGAGACCGAAAAACAAAACCATTTATGCAAGAGAAAAAACTGCGTACCATCCGACGATCTAGACGCAAAATTTCAGTAGCAATTTCATCGAAGATGTCATCAGCATGATGAACCATATCTTTTAAATATCTATTTATTATTAGCTGTTGCTCTGGCATATCATTGGCATATAACCGCAGTGCTTCAATTTCACGACCAAGCCTTTCAAAATTATCATTCAATCCATGAACCCGTACATAATCGGTGGAAGCTAATGTAGTCAATTTATGAATGAAGCCTTCGATGATAGAAGCTGAATAAGGAATCAACACAAGCTGATCAGCCATCGGTTTGGGTGATTGATCTTGTTCAACTAAAGTAGTAGTTTGTTTGTTAGGTAAAGTAGTAGTTGCAGGTAGATTGAGCTGAAATGATACGAGAATAGAGAGAGGATGACAAGATGATAGTTTCATTTAGAGTGGAATATTGCATTCTTGCATCACACTCCAACCCCATACTTTTATCGCATAGCACTCCTCTCATCTTTCATTAAAATTAATAAAAGAAAAGCAAAAAAATTATTATATAATTTACTTTTATTTTTTGAGGGGATATAATTTACTTTTATTAAATTATTAAAGCACAATGATCACCTATTGTCACTTACGGAATTTTTTTTTTTTTGTTACAATTGCAACAGGTTATGCTTTATTACTTTTTTGACAGAATGCTTTATTTCTTAAAATATTGTTGTTTTACCTTTTTTGTTGTTTTTTTTTTCTTTTTGACTCGTTCTTTATGTCAGGAAGTCGCTGTTACTTGATCTTCTTAGCGGCACTTGAATTTGGTTTAGCTCCTTTCTTTTGTCGAGTTAAGGCTTGCGTTATCCATTTTTTAATATATTTAAAAATTATAGGATTAATTAAGTTTTTAGTTCCTATAAATATTCACAATTTTGTTTTTAGTCCCTACAAAATAAAATCACACTTTTTAGTCCCTGTGACATTTTACTTAAGCATTTTAGGGACCAAAAATGTTGATGGATTTTTTTTATAGAAACTACAAATGCTGATGGAAAAATTTTATAGGGACTAAATATGCTGATAGAAAATTTTATAAGGATTAAAAAGTGTGATTTTATTTTATAAGGACTAAAAACAAAATTCTGAATATTTACAAGGACTATTTACTTAATTAACCCAAAATTATAACTAGATTAAAAAGGATTGGGTAAATCTATAACCGAACCAAAGACATTTGGATCTGAACTAGTTGGTTTGGGTTAGACTTTAAAATTGATTAAGCTCGATTAAAATGTGGATTGATTCGGTTAGAAAATCGAGTTTGCGAGTTGATTCCTACCCGTAAACACCCTTATATGCATTTATTAATACAGTAAGAGAGAAAGAAAAAAAGCGTAGATTTGCATTCACAAAAAGGGAACCTGTTGAACCAAAATGAGTTTTAAAAATGTCTTTGAAGTTTTGATGATAACAAAGTATAAAAGATATGTTAATGTGTGTTTAAGTATGTAGGACCATATAATTAAATTCTGACTCTTGAGTCAAGTTTTGGTTTCGAAACATCAAGACTCGGAACACATAAGAAAACATTTGAAGCAAAAGATAAGCTTGTATGACTATGGAACAAGATCTGAAGAAATGTCAACCTGAAAGTCAATACTCTGATCAGAAGAGGATTTTCACTCATAAGCCTCTGAAGGGATGAAGTACATGAAGGAATTAAGAATCTAAAGGATGAAGCATCTGAAGATGACGTCATGAACTGAAGACTTTGACTCATTTGTCGTCTTCTAAAGGAATCTCTCTACCAGACTCTAAGTAGTATAGTTTTTCGTCTTTTGACCACGTGCAAAAACAAACAAGAAATTTCAAGGACAAGGAGAGCGTAACATATCATTCTATTTGAAGAAAAAGAATTTTGAATAACTACTCAACAACATTGTCCATCTGAGGAAACATCTCAATGTCTATGATCAATCTTCTCTAGGACTTAATTGATGTGTTGGCACTTTTTCAACAACGGCTCTCTCATTCTCTCATATATAGGACTTGAGCAGTTGAAGAAACAACAAAACTTTTATCATTTTACAAGTGCCCTTACACTGTCAAATTATATAGCTCACAAAATACTTAGAAATTCTTACAAACTTTCAATCTTAAATTTTCTTAAGTATTCAGAAGTCATTTCCACTTTAAACTTCTTACACCTCTGATTGTATATCAAGTGTAAAAACAATCTCTTTTATTTGAATAAACTTAGATTGTAGAAGTTTATTACTTGTATGTTTGAGCAAAGGAAGTCTTTTACTTGTGTGTTTGACCAAATTGTAACCTTGTGTGATTATAGTGAAAAATTCCATGATAATTTGC
>Ga0228710_1000797_pt1 | contig 43608 bp, 33 predicted proteins | sample MedpolnodulmetaG_FD_177995 | JGI IMG/M metagenome (GOLD analysis project Ga0228710, IMG submission 177995) | Root nodule microbial communities from Medicago polymorpha collected in Santa Monica, California, United States - pink nodules | ecosystem: Host-associated > Plants > Roots > Nodule... | reverse complement strand
GTTTATTGGGAACCCCCCCCCCCCCCCCCCCCAAAAAAAAAGTCATCTATTTGTATCAGAGATTGCAACCAATCTTCTTCATCTGAATCTGAGCTAAAATGCAAATTCACGAGGTTCCTCATCAGCTTCTTTATGATATCGTTGAACAACGGTGCAGAGAGTGGATTCAACCTAAATTCGCACAGATCACATACTTCAAAACCACAAGTTGCATGCACTGGACTAACTTGGAACCAATTAAACAAATCAAAGGATCTACATGCACCTTTTTTTTAATAAGGGACCAATACGAACCCTGAAATAAGATAAGAGACCAAAAGAATGTTTAAGCCTTAAAAAACCTTGAATCTCGAGCAAAAGACCAACATATATGTGTTTACAAGGTTGTATTTTCCTCTTCCTTCATGCGAAGTTGTATTTGTACCACCAACATGCACAAGAGATGCATTAATCTAGATTGTATATTTTCTTCCCATTTCTACCCTTTATTTTAACTATTTTTATAACATTATTTAAATTATCAATTAAATTCCATTAAAATATGATTAAATTACAACAATAAATGAACAATCAACAAAAATAAAAACAACATTTGACGTTATAAATTTTTATTTTATTTTGACCTTATATAAAAAAAGGCGGCAACTACATTTTTCATCAACAAAAAACGTAGAGATGAATATGCTAAGTCGACCTTAATTAAAATCATTTATTTGTCGTTCATTATCTATAGCTTAAATAGTAAAAAGACAAATAAACAATTTGGATTGATGTTAATTCAACATAGATAACTCTATATCTTTTATTGATTGATAAATAAAAATTTGTCATAAAAATATTGTGTTTTGGTTTAATATCTTCTCTTTCAATATCTGGTAAAAAAAAAAAAAAATCTTCTCTTTCAATTTCTGCCTTGGTAATTATGTTTTACAGTTTTAATGTTTCTTGTCGATAAAAGCGGAAAGATATGACATTGAAGAGTGCTAGCAACACTCTCTTTTAAACACTCTCTCTAATACTCACTCTCTTATTGATTTAAATCATTGTGGGTCTACACATTGGAAATAGAACACACACAAAGTAGTGAGACATACATTGATTTTATCCAATAAAAGAATGGGTGCTAGAGAGAGTGTTCAAAAGTTAGTGATGCTAGCATTCCTCTATGACATTTAATTTATAGAATTATGTATGAATTTATACACGTATTACTACTGTTTTATACAAAATTTTTACGTCATTTCCCCCTTTAATTGATTTAGTTAGATTGGACAACAAAATGAGGCGAATGCCACAAAATAAAATGTGGTTTACCGTGAATCTAAGTGGGAAATGCCACGCTGGCAATCCGTGCCTAACTCTCTTGACCAATAAGCGCAAAGCTTGAAGATACCACAAAACGAGAAATAAAATTTGTTTTCCCGCGAATGGAAGTGCCACGCTGGCGATCCGTGCTTTACCCTCTCAACCAATAAGCGCAAAGGTTGGATTCCTATATAATAACACTCCATCGTCTTCACACTTCATAATCTTTTATCTTTTATCTTTTATCTCTCTCAAGATTTAGGGTTTTCAATTTCTTTTCTCCAAATTCAAACCGAAAATGAGTTCCAAAGGTGCAACAACAACAACAACCAAAGGAGGAAGAGGCAAACCAAAAGCCTCCAAATCAGTTTCAAGATCTTCAAAAGCCGGTCTTCAATTCCCCGTCGGAAGAATTGCAAGATTCCTCAAGGCCGGAAAATACGCCGAACGTGTCGGCGCCGGTGCTCCGGTCTACCTCTCTGCCGTACTCGAGTATCTCGCTGCTGAGGTTTTGGAATTGGCTGGTAACGCTGCGAGGGACAACAAGAAGAATCGAATTGTTCCGAGACACATTCAGCTTGCTGTGAGGAATGACGAAGAACTCAGCAAGCTTTTGGGAGCTGTGACCATCGCTAATGGTGGTGTTTTGCCTAATATTCATCAGACACTTCTTCCTAAGAAGGTTGGAAAAGGGAAAGGTGAAATTGGATCTGCTTCTCAAGAATTTTAGGGTTTCTGTGTGCTGTTTTGAGTAGATCTTAGTTTTATTATGATGATGCAGTTGTAACATTTACATGTTCGATTAATTTTTAATTACTTCAAAGGGGAAATGTTTACCATTGTATTGTTTGATGTTTAATTTACAGTTAATTAGTGGTTATTGTTCGGTTTAAGAGTTCGAAAATCATAAAACAAGGTTCATTCAAAAGGATGCAATGTGAAATAAACAATTTAAAATTAGAACGGTGGTATAAGGTTGATTTTATTCTAATAAAAAAAATATATTTACAAGTTACATTTACATCACTTATTTTGGTATTTTGAACCGTAAGCTATTAAGAAATTCACAGGTGTTGACAATTTAAATTTGAGATGGTAATGTGAAGAAAAATGAGTAGGGCTACGTGGGGTCTTCCTCGTTTGAGAAAATGAAAGGTTGGGACAGTCATCACCAGATAGAGGCAAAGTGATCAAAGGACCTAAAATTGCATATAATATTAAGTAAAACCATAAGAATAAACACGATTTTTTAGAATTGTGTAATTTTGTTTAAATGATTTGAAAATTTAAAACTAGAAATTCCTCTCAAAAAATATAAAATGTTTCATTTTTTTTTTATTATATATATTTGCCACATGGGTAGTTTTATCTTTTTATTTGATGTATAATGTCACTATTGACTGATTCATATCAAATACAATGTGCTAGTATAATTTTCAAATAAAAAAAATATGCCATTATGATTTTATCTAGTTTGCTGTGAGGTGCACAACTGCACATCCTATCCATTCCTATCCGTTTTTGTCTTGTCCTAATAATCGTACGGTCTGATGATTAAAGTCAAACTTGATAACATTTACATTTGATGCAAATTGACTACACTTTCTCATATTAAGTTTAAAAGGATATGTCATTGTTTATAGTAATCTTAAAATGACCCTAATTTAAAAATAAAGAATTGTGTTTTATTATAATTTCTGATTGCTTTCACAATAAAACATGACAATGTTTGAAAGCTCAAAGGTGTAGTTTCTATTAAAATCACGATAAATCAATGTGATTCCGTCAATCTCACATGTAGTTAGCCAAGCTATGATTTTGTTATTGCGGTTCATTCATGGAGAAGAAAAAAAAAACTATATTAAACTCACTGTAATAATTATTTATATATGAATAAGTCTCTGAAAGTATGTAGTAACTTTTATTTTGGTCCTTTATCTCCATCATGTCGAAGGGAATATAGTCAAATATTCTAAATACATATAGTTAATTTTTTTTTGCAAGGACAAAAAATAAATATTTGGAAGGAGCAAATAGAAGATTTAAACCTTTGTTTCAAAAGTGACCTACACATACACTTTCTTCATTCTGTGTGAATTTTGAAGAAAATTTCAGGACTCTTGTGCACAGGCCAACGGCTTGAGTATATTTACAAATCACTCTTACTCCATGGAGAACAACATCTACTTTTATTTGATACAGTAGTCAGAACCAATAAGATATGTATACCAAGCGGGGCGGAAATTTAAGAGGGAGCTTTAACTGGGATGCACTTTCACCCCTCATAAATCAGAACCAAATACCTTTTTTCAACTACGAGGAGGGTTTTTGGGAGAGCAAAGCTTCAAGTGACGAATGATCAGTGACAGGGGCACTACAAGTGAAGTTTTGGCATACAAGAGCTACAACCTTGCTGCCTGAATAGTTATTCTTCGCCATCAAAGCAATATTGCTGTTATTTACTTCCCAAAAATCCATCTCTTCTTTGTTGTTGGGATCTATATGAATAACCTGCAATTAACACCAACACAAATATTATTGTTGACAACCATACAGAAACATGGAGACATTAGCTTTATAAAGAATAACTTCACTCACTGTTCTATTGGGATCATATAACGCGTGAGCTGCAGCAAGCATGCTTTCAAATTCCTCGGAAGTCCTTTCACCCACCAATACCACTTGCTTACGGGAAGGTACACACAGCATGTCTGCTGCACAACACATTAAAGGCACCGCCATAGCCGTATCTTTCAATCTTTTCTCAAAAACTGCCTGCAATACCGTTTAAAGGGAATCCTAGTTAGTTGCAACTGATCTAGTGGTCACCTGGTAGATAATATATTCATTCCCAATAATAATCCTATCCAACTAGTGCATAAACAAGGAGAAACTGTTTTTTATGAGGAAAGAGAGGAGTTTACATACCAATAGATGTTCTGCGTTTTGCTTATAATGCTCAGCCTTACTTCCAGAAACCAATGAAGCCAACCTTATAAGATTTAACGCGGAGACCGAGTTCCCCGAGGGCTCTGCCCCGTCATGGTCTTCCTTCACACGGAGAAGAACCGAAGAATCTTCTCCTGTATTATTGAAATATCCACCACCATCCTTGTCAAGAAACAAAGTATCCTGCAAGCAGTGCATCTCATTAGCAACTGAAGTTCTGGCAATAAAAACACCGAAACTTCCATCAAGTCCAGACATCAATCTTTACCTGGGTTTCCTGCAATTCAATGGCCCATAAAAGCCAGTTGGTTTCACCTCCAAATTCATAGAGATCGAGTAATCCAGAAATAAAAAAGGCATAATCATCCAAGAAACCAGGAGCTTTAGATGGAGAATTTCTGAAACTATGTTGTAGTCTACGAGTCTCTGTGTTGTAAAGTTGATTCCTAATAAAGGATGCTGCTTTATCTGCTATTCTCAAGTACTCCTTTGGCTGGAATTTCACAATCAATGGAGGAGAAAATTAAATACATAATCAATTACTGAACAGAAAAGAGTCAATTTTGCTACGTGTTCCCCCAACAGCCTCACCTACAATTTCTTCATACTTTCAACAGGCAATTCCCATCAAGAAAGCCAGAAACCACTCATTCTCCAAAGCAAGAATTATGATTAACAGTATAAAATTGTACACTTATGGCGATGATAGTTTACAGACATCTTCCAGAAGCAACATAATAAGAGGACCGCTTCCCATCTTTTTAAATATTGATAGTCATTAAGCTGAAATAAAAACGCCAAATTTCTTGCTACTCCCTCTTTTCCTAATTAAGTGTCGGGCTTTTGAATTTTTTTGTTCGTTTAGTTGTCATTTTCAAAGTAATATTAATTACAGTTTTGTGAAAATTACAACTATAATAATGGAGGAAAAAGCTTACTTCAGTGCCGACAACAGGAAAGTTGAATTTGATCCCTTCAGCTTCACCCTTTAGAATCTTAGAAGCCCTAGCAAAAGATGAAATTACCAGTCCATTCCAAGATACAATAACCTACAAGCATAGGGTATTTTGTCTTGAGAGTTGCGACCATACATAAAAAATGAGGAAAATCTTGTGATGCATGTAAATATAATATTAATCATAGTTTGTTCATCAACAGTTACATTACTCACTTTACACTCCTAAGTGAGTTGCTCACTTTAGAAGAGCTAGATTAAAAGATTCAAACCTAAATCGCTACTAGTGGAACCAAAATAAATAAATTGCCTAAGGGAAATACCTAATACCTTATCATCCAAATGTGGCTTCGGGCGCTTCAACCTTACTTCAAACAACTTACGCCTGCATTCTCCAAGAATTTCTTGATATGTCTCAACTGACATGCCATATTTTGATGCCATTTCTGAAGAGTCCTTTCTCTCAATCAGGACATTCTTTCCTTTGAATTCATTGTGAGGATCACTCATTTCAGATAGGTCACAGTTACCCATCTGTTTTATGTAATAGTGCTCCTCAAAAAGAGCAGCATGCTCTCCAAGTAAGTCTTCAACCTAAAGAGAACAAACCAGGTTAAGAGCCAGTTAAAAATTTGGAAACTTGATAATTAATTACACCACCTTATGAGAAATTAAAACAATTTAGGAAAAGATGTAGATATGTTCCGAAAAACGGACATCAAAGCTTAAACCAAAATTTTTTTATTTAGGAAGATCTCCATGATTTATTTGCTAATTATTAACTTTAATATTCAATTTGGAAGTCCAATAAAGGGGTGAATGTAAGTCAGGCTATCTCTACGGGATTACGGTCCAAGCCCACATTAGGCAGCTAGATTTTTTTTAAATAGATAAGATCAAGTTTTTTTTTAAAATATTTTTTATAAATTTATTCAGCTAAAAAGGTCAAGCTACAAGCTATCTAAAAAGCCTCATATTAAGGCTGTCCTATTTAAATGAATATAAATAGTATTATAATATTTCTGTTCTTATTATAGTAAGATTTTTATAATGCGTTCAAATCATTTACTTAACTATTTACCCTTTTAAAGAAATAAGAATTTTTTTATTAAAAAAAATGAGGAAATTGGCATACATAAAAACACTTCAGATTATTTAGCGATATGTTTATGGAATGATTGCAAAATATACTTTTAAAAAGTCAGACATCAAAAAACACTTTTATCATATAAGCAAGACAATCACAATCTTAGAGAATATTCAACTTAACCCACTCAATTTCGACCCTCACTTATCATGCCCTGACGCCTATTTTTTTTAAACGGTCAGTGTTAGTACTGTTCATATTATGCTGGGAGTAGGGATCGAATTCTCCACCTCCTCATCACTCCACTCCTTGACCCTTATTTATCTTGTCCATGTTCGCCTATTAGCGCTTGAACGCACTTAGAACTTAGAGATAGGTTGGATATCATTCCTTTAAACATGCTAACAGGCCAGGCCTAAGAATAAGCTTATGAGTTATGATAATCAAGCCAAACATGGGGTTTGAATTTTAAAACAGTTTGGACCTATTTAAGCAAAGCCTAACCTCCCATTCCTATTAAAGATATTGCAACCAAACAAATATAAATATTTGTATCCAAGGTTGTGTAGCACAACATATGTAGGTGACCAAAACAGCCGATTGAAAACATATAAAATAGTCAAAGTTTGTTGGCGGATCATGACTCACAAGTAAAACAACAATACGGTGATTTGAAGTTTAGACTTTTGAATTGTTTTTTTTTAGAAATTCATGGTCTAGTTTATTCAATAAATATTGTGTTTTCAGAGACCTAAAATGCAATTAGCCATAAGAAATATATTACGGAAATGCAGATAAAACTTGAATGACAGACCTCTTTGCTGGTCCAAAACAGCCGATTGAAAACATATAAAATAGTCAAAGTTTGTTGGCGGATCATGACTCACAAGTAAAACAACAATACGGTGATTTGAAGTTTAGACTTTTGAATTGTTTTTTTAGAAATTCATGGTCTAGTTTATTCAATAAATATTGTGTTTTCAGAGACCTAAAATGCAATTAGCCATAAGAAATATATTACGGAAATGCAGATAAAACTTGAATGACAGACCTCTTTGCTGGTCCATACGTAAAAGGCTCCTTCCTTTTTTCGTGTATCCCCTTCATTCTCCGCACTGTCGGCATCCTCTGCTGAAAAAATTTCACCTTCTGGACCAATCATGTCTCTCCTCAAATAGTCCAGGATATCCCGTGATAAAGATGAATAGAAGGTATCTTTTGTGATAGAAAAAGCATCTAAATAAACATTAGCAAGCTGCCCTTGATCATAAAGCATCTTCTCAAAATGTGGAACTGCAAGGGTATAAGAGCTCAACGAATAAATATCTTAGCATTTGAGAATAGAGAGTACTGAATAGTACAGACTATCCTAATTAACATGGAAAAATCAAAATGCTAGAAATTTGCATATATATACTATATATACATTCTAGCTCATAGACTTATCAGATACAACTGATGGTTGTCCAAGAAAAAATTACCATGCCAGCATTCATCCACGCTATATCTGTGAAACCCTCCTCCAACATGATCGTGGACGCCTCCTTTTGCCATGCATTGCAAGGTAAAGAAAACCATTTTCTGACTTTCGTTAGCTCCATCTAACTTTCCGGTTTCCTCCAACTTTTTAGATTTGTAAAGCATCAAGTTGGTCTCAACCGGTCTTGGAAATTTTGGTGCAGATCCAAAACCACCGTATTCTGAATCATAGTTCTCAGAGAGCTTAAAGAAAATAGTAAGATCGAATTATACTCAAGATTCTAATAAGTTACAAACACTAGTATTTATCAGCCTTAAATTAAATAAACTTTAATAAATGAGAAAAACAAGGTTGTTGTGTTTTTGACAATTCCCTACTTTCCCTGTTCCTCATATGCAGAAAAGAGAAAACGCAGGATAGCAAGACTCAATTCACAGAAACCATTTTTTCCTTTTCCTTATATTCCCTTGTGTCTAAGAAATGGAGGGGGGGATGCTAACAAATTTGAAATTGAAATAGTCAACAAAAGCCGATGCACATAGCCTTACCTGCTCTGAGCATAGACGTAATGCATCTTCAGAAACACCATCAGGTAACTTATCAGAATTCGAAGTACTAGACAGTGCCTCAGAAAGCTGTTCAATTGCAAATGTTCCACTCTTAACTAGCATATCCCTCTTATTTTCCCAAGCCTCTTTTACCTTTCTAGATAAAATAGGAACAAAACAAATAGTATACACGTAAGAACTTTAAGAGCCAGAATAATGATTTTAACAACAGTGACAAGCAATCCACCGAAGTTATTGAGAACGAGAGTGCAAGTATGTTGATGATTTAAGCAAACATGTACAATAATTCTAACCTGAGTATATTTCTTCAAAAAAAAATTCTAACCTGAGTATAGTCTTAAATCCAGGCCGGCCATATTTATCTTCAGGGGGAAAGTATGTTCCACCCATTAAAGGTTTCAAGTCGGGTGAAAGAAACACAGTCAGGGGCCAACCTCCTCCACCATACAAAGCCTGCACATACGTCATGTATACCTGAAGAAAGAAAAAAATCTTTTAGTACATCTTATTAGCATTTGAACACCCTATAATTTCTATAAAGGATCTTAACCATTCAAATTCCAGAGACTTTTACAAAATTAAGGATAGTTTATTAAAAAGTTAAAAATCGTCTATTCTATCCCTTAATAAAGAACAGTTATTATCCTTCAGCACGTCATTATAGATAGATTGATAAATAGATAGATTATGCTCTCTCCTGATAAAACCTTGTATAAGTATAAATTAAATAGAGAATTAAGTTACCTTATCAACATCTGGTCGCTCCTCTCGATCCACCTATTGGAATTGATAATGGCATTGGTATGGAACAAAGTAGAGCAACTTGTTAAAGTAATGGTGATTGTTGATATAAGAACTCAAAGCAATAGAAAAACATAAAGGGGGTGATTTACCTTAATGCTAACAAACCCATCATTTAACAACTTGGCAATTCCCTCATCCTCAAAAGACTCAACCTCCATAACATGACACCTTAATCAAAATTTCGAAAATATCAAATGTCAAAATAAACTCATAAAAAAATTGACATCAAAAGTAGCAGTTTTAATCCACACATACCAATGACAAGTGCTGTACCCAACTTCAAATCAAATTGCCATTAGAACCACATCACCACATACAAAACCAGAGGTTAATTACACAACCAAATTTTCCTCAAAATAAAGGGTCAAATATGTTTTTAGTCTCTATAAAGCTCAATGTTTTTCAAGTTTAGTCCCTGTATGAATTTTGTTCAATTTTATTCCAAAGGTACTAAATACAGACAGGACTAAGAAGTAAGAACATTCATTTATTTTGTAAAGTTTTTAAAATAAGGACTAAAATTGAATAAAATTTATGCAGGACAAAACTTAAAAATTCAAAATTTTATCGGGATTAAAAAATATATTTAACAATAAAAAACTAAATTAGGGAAATATTAATTTAAAATTAGAAAAAGTGGAGAATTATATACTTGATAAGAAGATAGGAGCATCTCTGCGGCGTGCTTCAGCGAATGCTTCTTCACACCATGGATACCAATCAACCTTGAATTAAATAAATGAACGAGTTATTAATTAATCAATGAAAATTAAGTGAGATTGAAAAAAATAAATGAAATTATGGAAGAATTAAAAGATACATACAGGGTTATGAGCGTGTTGAAGAAGATAAGGGCTTTGTTCTGAGGCAAGTCGATTGGTAAACTTGTGTTGATTGGAATGAGATGATGTTGCCATTGATAGAACCTTAGGAAGTGTAACACGTGAGAATTTGAAAGAGGTTCGAAATTTTGTTGTTGTGGGTAAGTGCTTTTGGTTATGATAGAAAAAGCGATTAAGAACGGTTATAGACCTTTGATGAAGCATAGAATAAAGTAGAAATGTGTACTAATGAAGAAGCAGTTAACAGAACACACACTCTTATTTTTGTTTCCAACTCCGAGTGCTTGTGAGTTGCCATGTACTCTCCTCAACACTTTTATGACAAGTGGTTCTTCTTTCTCCTTGTCTCTCTTCTATAACTGGATAAATATGAATATATTTTATGGAATCAAAATTTTGTGCAAGTTTTCAATAATTATTTTTTTAATTGATTTTCAATAGTTATTGCAATTTTATCTATTAATAAAAGAAGTTTTTAGGAAAGAAATATCAATGTTTAATAAGATTAAGATTCATGCTAACTTATGTCCTTAGGCTACAATTTAAAATCTAAAAAAAGAATTAAAACATAAGATTTGTATTGAAAATATAAGTTTTTAATCTTTCAATGCACAATTTTCAAAATTAAATTTTTACATTTGACTCTTTAAGGGCACAAATTAGCATTTCCTTAAGATTAAATATCTTTTTTGTTGTTTATATGTGTGTTTCAATGGTTATTTATCTTTTTATCTATTAAAAAGGATTTTTTGTTTTGTTTTATGGCAATGTTCATCGTCATCTATTTATTTATTTTTAACTAACTTTGATTAATCACTTGTTTCTAAAAAAAAAAAAAATTCAACTAAAAAAACGGTTTTGGCATTCTTACTATAACTGTTTTTGAAAAATGCTTCCAAACACTATTTAAAGACCTTAAATGGTAAGTCTATGTCAAAATACATGTATTCGATGCATTTGAAATTGTAACAATTGATTTATAAAGGAATAGTTATTAAATTTATGATCCTTAAAGAGTACCTCATGGGCACTCATTAACAAAACTTTTCTTTTTATTAGTAGAAGTTACCATTTTTTGGTTGAGAAATTCATAAGTTGTTTTTTTTTACTTAAATATCCTTTACTTTCCAAAAACTTTGCTTTGGAAGAAAGGAATAACCGAGTATTTCAAATTACGGTTTCCTCTCCTTTTACTCTCATTGAAAATGTTAAACTTCATTCATTCCTTTGGCTGAAATCTAAACAAATGACTTTTCCTTATACTTCCCACGATTGGTGGAAACACCCCATTCTTTGTATGCGTGTTCTTTTGTAATTTTTTGTTTTGATTGGTGCTCTAAATTTGGTACCATAACTCTGTAAATATTTGCCGGTGTTCCTTCTTTGCACACCTTGTATGGAGGATAACACCGTTGGTTTCGTAATATATATCATTTTGATTTGTTAAAAAAAAATATCCTTTACTTAACTAATGTAGTAGTGATTTTTTATTCTATATCTATATGCATAGTTAATTGTTGCGGAGATAATTTCGTTATTTTAGGATGTCAGAGAGCAAACAATGAGTGTCTAAAGAGCAGCTTTCAATTAAAATTGTGTCTTGGAATGGTTTGTTGAAAGAAAATATAATTTAGTGTATTCCCATCGGTTTAATTGTTAGTTTGATCTTTTAGATAGATTAATGTTCGCATATTGAGGTTTACTTGCACCATATATTGAGGTGTCTCTGCTGAAGTCATAACAATGTTGCAACTTGCACCATTTCGAGCTGAAACCCGCAAACACATCTGCTGCTGAATCTAAATTGCATTTCAAGTAGCCTCAGGCAGTGCTGTCCAGACCTATTGTTGTAGCTGCTGTTACATTTTGGCACATCACATAGTAAGGCACACAGTTCACTCTCTTGCTTCTAATAAGCCTTGGCTGATTCGGAAGACAATTTATTTAAACGTCACATGAATTTTTACTACTTCTCAAGGAATACTAATTGATCACAATTTATTACCCTTTATCTCTCCATTCATCACAAGATGAGGGTGTCGATGAAAATGCGACAATCACTCTTAACCAGATCCTCACCATCTCTACTAAATCTGCAAATCCTCTCATCATAAAAGTTACTTAAAACATAAATTACTGTTTAGATATAACTAAATTATTTTTGAAGGGATACCTAAATTATTTGATTTAGTAAAATTTCCATGTTTGATTTCAATTTGATTTCTTTTTTAGACCAGATTTCAAGTTTTGATACTTTGATTCCGTTCAGATTCTCGGATTCATTCAGTTGAACCAAAGCAATAACTATCCAAGAAAGCTGAAGGAGCTGGGAATCGAATCAGCTGTTCAAAACCACATAAAATCATTACAATGCACTTAGCACAAAATATAATTAGATGGTTAATTACATCACTTTACATGATGAAACAGATTTTTACCAACATTGTCACATGTAAAACCAGCCCGTATCTACCCATTGACTATCAATCAACTCGGTATGTGTCAAACTTTCATTGATTGGACATACTCAGGAAAACAGTATATATGGCAAATCTTTCCCTAATGGAAAGTTATGCAGGAGAGTTCTTCTAGCAGGAGGACCAATACACATGGGAAAAGTCTACTGCACTTCATCTGGCAGTGGCACCCATAGACTCAACAAGTTCTTCCATAAGCTCCTTTTGTTCCATTGCAACACAAGACTGCAGAAAGAAAAAAATTATAATAATGCAGAGCCATGATATTGATAAATCACATTCATTCATTCATATGAACCTACTCCCTCCGTTTCAAAATAAGTGTCGTTTTAATAAAAAAAAATTGTTTCAAAATGAATGTCACTTGCACTTTTCAATGTAGACTTATTATTTTACATCCAATTGTACTGATAAGTCATAGCTTTATGTGTTATTAGCATTGTAATTCAATAAGATTTCATAACTTTAGTTGTACTTCTTGAGCTATTTTACTACAAAAATCTACAATTTTCATCTCAGGTTGAAGCAAGATGGTGTGGTGGAAGTTTAGGCAAGAAAAGATCAAGAATGAAGGATGAAAAGGAGCAAAACAAGAGGAAAAACACACACCGTGCGTTTTAGCACGGTCCAGTGCGTCTTAGCACCAGACCGTGCGTTTTAGCGTGCTGCAGGACCAATCCGTGCGTATAAAAAATGCACGTTCCAGAGAAAAGAGCACGGTCCCGTGCGTTTTAGCACCAGACCATGCATTTTGGCGGGCTGCTGGGAAAGGGACCATGCGTGCCCTGTATGGAGAAGCTGAAAAGTGCAAGGTCTGGACTTCAGACCGTGCGTTTTTGCTGTCAGCTTCTTGGCTGTTACGAAACTCTTTGTTTTCCCATTTTAAAGCTTGCAATTTACCTTCAATGCATTGTCTATGACCTAAGGCTATAAATAGGTCCATTATTAGACTGCAAATCATCTGGGATCATTGAGAACTTACTATACATTTTGCAATCAAAGTTATTTTGTGTTCTAAATTCTTGTTCTTATTTTCTGCACTTTTATTTCCTTGTTCTTTATTTCCTTGCCTTTATAATTCAGCACTTTACAATTCAGTTATTTATCTTTATGCATTATCATTCTGTCTTTTAATTATTTCTTTTTGTCTACAATGAACATGAGTGAGTAGACTTTTTAGTCTTGGGATTGTTGGAATAGTCTAATGACTTAATCCTATTCAAACCAAGTCTAAATACCTATTTTGCTTAACCTCTATTTTCTAATCTAATTTCATTGTTTTCAAACTCAATAACAAGTGTTAAACGAAGGACCGAAAGGTGAAGTTTAATAGTTGTTATTTCATCATCTCAAATATCAAACGAAGGATCGAAAGATGAAGTTTGATATTGGAACAAATGAAATTAGATAAGACGACACAAAACTTGATGGGAAAACCCCAAATGAATAGTTTTGTGGAGTATTGAGGCTATAAGAGTCGCACTTAAAGGGTCTCAATAATAATCTACCATGAGAACAGGCTTGGTTGTTATTGAGATACATTTATGTATTCTGAAAGGAAACATAAAATACGTAAGAGATTCTTGTCTTTAGAAAATGAATTTAACATAAGATAAAAACATAGGCTTGGATTGTTAGTGATTTGTTATTATGACGAACCAATAATCCCTAGACGCTTTTATAATCTGATCTTTAAACCAAGAAACTATTGAACTTTTAAACTCTAATCTTTTCAGCTAATCAACACTAGAAACAATATCGGTAATTACATATAACTCTGTGGACGATAAATCTTTTTACTACTCGATAAGAACCGTACGCTTGCGGATTCGTATCATGTACCCTTTAATTAATTGAGTGTACACTACTTCCAAAACATTACACCAATAGTAAATGAGGTTAATTTAGTAAAATTGTCATGTCATTTGACATCATTATTACATTTCTTAATTTGTGTGTAAAAATCTTAAACGACACTCATTTTAAAACGGAGGGAGTATATTATTATTGGCAAAGTCAGTACACCGTACATGTAGTATATCTTTTTTAATGTAAAATGTAAAGTGAGTGACACTTTTGATCAGTCTTCTAGTGTTTGCCATTCTAGCCAACTTTTGTGGTTTGCGAATTATGTTTTGACTTTGTTCTTTCAAAATCCCAAGCAGAGTGGAAGCCTATGAGATGAGGTCCCTGCCTTTTTTCTACCCTTGCTGACTTGCTGTAATTTTTTTATATAATTGAAGAAACAAATTATTTTTCGGTTAATGCGAATTTTGGTCTGAGAACCATTGTTATTGGTCAGTCTCCAGTACCTGGAAATATCCTCCCAAAAGCTTCCACTCAACATAACCAAATCCAAGGAACCAAATCCAAGGGCCTTGCTCAACAGACCCATTTTCATCTTAATGGAAAATGCCTAACACTTTGTTTGGAAGTTTGAAGGGAAAGGGAGGGGAGGAGTTTGAAGGATTTAAGAAGATTTTGAATAAATTTTCAAATCTATTACTTCTCTTTATAATACTTTCAACAAAAAAATGTCACTCATAAGTATTTCCATCACTCCCTCAAAAAAAGCAAGAGATTCCCCAATGTTTCCCTTCCTCCCATTCCCTCCAAAGTTCTCCCCTCCCTTTCCCTCCTCCCAAACAAAAACAAAGTCTAAATAAACTATTAGGTTTTTATTTACTTTTGACCAAAAACTATTAGGTTTTTTTTTATATTGGGAATAACTCATCCTTACGAAACTGGATGGTGGGTGGCCTGATAGATAGGCTCTAACACCATATTAGGTTTTTATATTAGGCAAACTCATCCTTACAAAACCGGCTTGTAAGGAGAGATGCCTCACATTATAAACTCGTTTCAGGCTTTGTCTTGAATCTATATGGGACTTGGGTTTTTCTCAATATAAACCACCTCAAAACGTGCTTAGGTGCACCTGTATAAATTTATACCACTTTCTAAGCATAAAATGCATGCCGCCCGACACTCGTAAACACCGGATAGAAGAGAAAGTTCTTGCTGTGCTAGAGAATATACCTGAACAGCCTCCTCTATGTTACCACCCAGAAAAGAGGTGAGAGAAAAGTTCTGCTTCAGTCTGTGGTCAGTAACCCTGTTGTCCTGTAAGAAACATTACATGTCAAAATTTGTCAGTAAAACCATAACTTCATTAAGAACAATGAAACTTCAATGAATCTGTCTCGACTATTCTATCTCATACTACTATGCTGACAGGAGCAAATAACAGATCACTGTTTTTTTTTTTGACAGAGACGGTTTAGGAAAAAATACTGGGGCATACTATTTTTTGACATACAGGAACAAATAATAAGATCACTTGACCTTATTCACTTCACTCAATGAATGTGATTCTCAGAGATTAAAAAAAATAAATTTAAGGTGCAAGTTTCTTTTGTATCTTCTTACTTTTCTTTATAACTAAACACCAATGACATTTCTCACCTTATAATTTATAAAAGGAAAATTTGTTATGAATATAATGATATGAAGTTTTGACACTCTTTAAATTTTGAATCGGGAATGGAGAGACTAACAAGTGAGATTGCTTAACAACCACACCAAGAAAAATATGGGCTGCAACATTGAGTACCTTATAATTGTATGTCCGAATTTTTTCTGAACGTGCTCCTGTACCGACCTGTAAATAGAGAGTGCTGTAAAATATTTTAATTTGATATCTATCTACTGACCCATATAGCCAGCTCACCAAGTAAATTATGACTAATGCAAATCATGATAGACAAATGGCAAAATATTTGATCAAGTACATCCAAATAGAAAATTGTTAATTGAACTAGGGGAGAGGACAGCGATGTGTTATCGAAGGTCATAAAAGTTGGGTTTGCAATTACTATGTTATATTTGTTGATACAGTTCTGCTGGGTTTGTAGTTGAAGAAAGTTCGAGGTTATCAAAGAAAGTAAACTGGGATATATATTGCTTCAACATGACGCCAATGCATTCAAGCATTCTGGATATAGCATGGCAATTATGAGATTGTGTCAACAATTCTACAATTGCACTGTAGCTCGACGGAGTGGCTGATCCTAGGTTGTCCTTTTATGGATGACACCGACGTGCAGTAGTTAACATTCACAAATAACACAAAAGACCTAAATCATCAAGGCATCAATAAGGAAAGCAATCAAGTTTACTCCGGCAAAATACACAAGACGGATCATACCTGTGATTTTCTTTGATTTCGTATTGACTCTTGCTGCTCCCTTACCTTTATCTCATATCTGTAAAAAGATCATATATCAAATCTAAATGCAACATATTAAGACAGAGATAAAAAAAATACTCAGGAAAAAGTACTAATGTGAACATGACGTTTGGTCGGCTTTTTGTTGTGATATTTATATCTTTCACTTCCTCATGTATAATGAAACTCAAGAAACTATAATATATTCATCTTGCGAACATGTTTTTAGATAAAAAGTGTAGGAAAAAAAAAGTTGAAAACGTTGTAGACTTGCACACAACTCAGTTCTAAAATCAGACTTGTGTGATGTTCACAGAAAAAAACCTAGACGGCTATGTTGATGCTTACAGTTTGGCTCGCAGTAACTTAAAAGCAAGATTCTTGTTCTGAATCTGAGTCCTTTGTTCAGTACAAAAGATGCGTATTCCCGTTGGTTTATGAACAAGATCAATTGCTGTTTCAACCTTATTAACATTCTGGCCTGCAAGATATCACCGTATCAGAATTCCTAGAGGAATGGAATTTGCATCTTGTTCCAGGAAATTTAAAGATCGATTACTTGACTGTAATAGTTTCATGTTCATAGATCTATACCTCCAGCACCCCCAGAACGTGCCGTTGTCACTTCAATATCTTTTGGGTCAATTACAACTTCAACTTCATCAACCTAGATAAATATTTCAAATCTATGCTCATTAAAGCACATATGAGTTTAAGAAAGAAACAATTATACAAAACATATGGTCTTTAATCACAAATCGAAATAGGCATTCCACGAGACTAAACAACATACTAGACTACCTTACATCTATACCCATTTCGAAAAACTTAGACCTACGCTAGCTACTTTTATGATTTAGATAGATCTTTATGCAAAAACAGTAACTTTAGGAATAAAATATCAAATGAACAATTTTACAAATGCTAAACTTTAAAAAATGCTTTCAAACCTACATGTTGGAGTCATGAATAATGTATTGCTAAAAGCCTGAGACATGCACTCTACCTCTGGCATAATGGCCACTGTTGCGGTCGAAGTATGTACGCGGCCTTGTGTTTCTGTTAGAGGAACACGTTGAACTCTGTGGACACCGGATTCATATTTTAATTTACTGTAGACACGATTTCCTTTTATCTCCATCACATAAGTTTTGTATCCCCCTTTTTCTGCCTAAAAGATGACAAAAAACAAATTATACAAGTTACAAAAGGCATTAAAAACTATATTGAGTTTTCATGACGAGCACCTCAGAGCATGAGATGGCAGAATGCTTCCAAGAATTAAGTTCACTAAATTTTTCATACATTCGGACCTGATTCAACATTAAATCAAAATCAGAATATGATTAGACTTTAACATCACACTATAACCTCATTCATAAAACATTCAAACTATAGCAACCAAAAAGGATACAACGGAAAGACAGAAAACAAAGCTTGGAGACAGTCAAATGATTCGGAAATTGTCCAATAACAGAATTTGTGTGTGTGTGTGTGTGGCATTGTTCTTCATGCACTCTGCATGGGTTAGAAAGGACAAATAAAATAAAAGCATGTGTACCTACAAGATCACCAGCCCATATTCCAGCCTCGTCGCCACCAGTACCTGCTCTCACTGCAAATAGAAATAATAATATTGATATGTTAAGCTCTGCTATCCAGAAATTCCATAGTGTAACTGCAATGAGATGTAGCAGACAAGGAGAAGCGGACGATCCATAAATCATGCCATTCCTTGTAACTACAATGAGTATCCACTCCTCTCACAGTAGGACTAAAAAACAGTGGCACTAGTGTTTAAAAATTAGCTTTATGTTCTCTAGCATAACTCTCAGTCATACAACATTCAACTAACCCATGAAGTAAAAATAACCATTTAGTTACAACAATGCACAGAAAAGAAGAAAAGAATCTACCTTCAAGCATTATGTTTCTTTCATCCAGAGGATCACTGGGAAGCAGTAAAACCTAAAATGTGTAAGATGTAAAATAGTAAGTTTCTAAAATCCGAGAGAAATGGAAAAGTAAAAAAAAAAATAGAGAATGGGAGATAGGTGATTGAAAACTCGAGATAGCTAAAGACAGAGGAAGGTAGAATCAAAAGAAAGACAAAAGATAGGAGATTCCTGACAGTTTTAGAAAGAAAAAAAGGCGGAACAAAAGCCCGTGATGGCCAGTGAAAAGAGAGTACATATGACGAGAGCATTGAAAGATTATCAAAATTCCTCTGTATGGTTTTGACATTTCAGCTGATATTTCACATTTGGGGTTGAGGTTTGCTTGATTGAGTTTGATCTATAGTTACTATGCAAACAACATGCAAACTTTCGGGTGAAATTAGCATATTCTTGACGACAAAGCATATCAAAAGAAAGTTTTTACGAATGATCACACACCATACTTAGTCTTCAAAAATTACGGTAAAACACAAATCACAAAAAATACTGTAACTTACAATCCCAATTGCCAAAACAAGGAAATGAATAAAAACGAACCTTCAGTTTTTCCTCTAGCTCTGAGAGTTGCATGGACAAAGAGTCAATTTCGTAAGATATCATTTCCGCCATATCCTCGTCATTGCCAGCATCCTTTGCTAAAGCTATCATGTTGATTGAGAAGAAGTTTAAAACAAAATATATAAATAAACAAACAGTTACAGTACTATGAATCATCCTTGAACTCAATGTGTAGAAAAAAGATTAACAAATGACAGTCCTTGATCAAACCTTTGGTTTCTTCAAGCATCTTCTCACAGTCTTTAAATTTCTGATACAAGGACACAACCTAACATCACAATATCACATTGATGACATTAGAAGACAAATTGGATAAATTTCTCAAAAATTAGTTGCGAAAAAAGAAATATTAAAATTAACTTGCACATTTCAACTTTTCCATAAGCTCTCTCATTTAACTTCTTAGTGTTGTCAATCACCAATCACAAAAAATTCCGGTTTGTTCAAATTATGATTCACTATAGTAACCGCTATTTAACAATAGTCGTGCAAGCATAAATTCAATGTAAGATAGAGTACCACGTCAAGGTCTGATACTGATTGTGCTAGCTTCTGGTACTCACTGGGATTAGAAACAATGTCTGGATCAGCAAGCTTCACCTGAAATAAATAATTTTTTGATTTCAAACATAAATAACTATCTGCAGAAAATGGTAGTAATTAAGAGTGTAGCATTAAGCATAAATACCGATAATTCTTTCCATGTCTTTTCAGCAGATTCAAGCTTCAGTAACAGATAAGGTTCCTGAAAATTTCAACAGCATGAGTGAATTAAACTAATTAAAATGAAAATGGATAATATTAATGTTTGATTGATTGATTGATTTTAGTGAATTACCGCCATGCAAACGAATCTTGTAGAAGTGAGAGTGGGTAGAACTGTGACGCGTCTGTAATTGAATTGGTGAACGGAACGGTTTCTTAACGGAACTACGTCGCAGCGTGTGCCGTATATTCGAGCTGTGAAGCTCGTCGTTAAGCTGTTCATGGTGTTGAAACTCACAGCAATGACTACACTGTTTCTGTATATTTTTTGGATAAAGAAGTAGAAGACACGGATATGACAACGGTTGTAAATTGCAGTTAGGATGAGATTCTGTTTGGATTGGGCTGGCCAGGACTGAGCTTCTACACTTGCTATTCATATCCTCGTTTTTACTTATACACCTCTACTCGTTACTAAATGTTATTTTTCTAAGTAGTCTTAAGAATTTCAATTTTTTAAAATAAAATAATATGCGATATAAATTCGTCAATTATTATTTTTTGTCCCTTAGATGAAGTAGTAAAATTGCCTAAAACCCACACACATAACTAACTATAAGGTCTTATATTCAAATTCGAATGAAAGTGTTCAACCTAACAACATTAATATTGTTAGTTGAACTAAACTTTACGCACTCTAATTTAAGGACAAAAGTGTCAACCAATCATAACTGATTAATCATTAAAATATTTGTTTTATCATAACACAATTGTTAATTTATTCCAAATTAAAAAAAAAATTAATTTATTTTCTTCAAATTGATGTTCAAAGCAAATCCATATTGTTTGATTGGTTAAACCTTGAATTGAAATTATTTATTACAATATAGTTATTTTTACAGTTTGATCATAGTTTTGTTTTGATTCGAGTCATTTAAATTAGTTGAACTACGTAATTCAGATGAGTCACCGGTTTGATGTTCTGGTCAATTTTTTAAAAATTGCTTGAAAGATGCATTAATTATACATGTAATAATTTCTGATATGCAGGGGAATAAAATAAAGGAAGACATGACCCACAACCACAAAACAACAAAAAAATGTATTAATTAAATTATGAAATTAATTTCCAACCGAACGATGGAGAGCCATTCAACAAAAGAAAACTAATGCTTTCATCATGACCACCGTGGTCTATGTTCATCATTCATCCAACAGTTGTCACATTGAGCAATTCTCATGACAACTTTAGTGCAAATGTGCAATGACATAGTGTCAATATAATTTAAATTTTTAATCCACACATTTGTCTTTAATCTTACTCTTCAATTTCAATCTAACCTTACTTTTCAGACATTTGCAACACACTAATTTTCCACCAATTCAATTCATACATGTATATGAGCTGAACTATCCATTATGTATACCGTACGTGGTACCTCATTATAACATGCAATGCAATCCAACTCATATGCTTTTGAAGTTTTAATTTCCACTTTAACTAACTTTACACATAATAAATGTAGTTATTTATGCTGGCCTTTACTTAAGTACCTTTAGTTAATGAGCCATTATAACAACTCATAAGATTCTTTCAATTTTCTTAACCATGTCAAGAAAAGTAAAGACCACACACACATTCACCACCTTTCACTGAAAAGTGTCCTGCATTTGTTTTCCTCCATCTTAAATCCGATTATATATTTAGGTTCATTATAAAGAATTTTCTTGCAGTCTTCTCCATGACACTATCTTTTGGTTCATGTGACTTTCACTTCACTTCAACTTTCCATTGACAGAAACTGGAGAAGCTGAAGTAGTTGTTTATTTTAACACAGAATCTGTCAGAAGAACTAGAAGAGACACATAGTCTCATCAGTGATAGTGCAGAGTGAGACTAAGAGTTTGGTGGAGAAAATGGGAGTTGTAACTCTTGGTGAATTGAAGCCTAGTGTTTCAGGAAGAAGAACTTTTCGTCCAAGTTCAAGCATAAGACATGCCACTGAATGGTATTATAATTTTCTTACTACTTTTTTCTTTTTCTGAAGGATTCTTACTACTTCTAGAAGTTTCTATTTATTTACACATATTCCTAGAAGTTATTCAGAAACATGCAAGTGTCTAAGTCTGTCTCATATCTATAATACTACTTCAAGCTTTCATGAAATTCAACAATACTTGAATGAGATGACACGAGTCTCATTTGGTTTAATTTATAGTATCGAGTTTGGACCTTACACAACATCAACATTAAAGCTCTTGAGATAGCTACACCTCCCTTCTGATCCTATTATGGTTGATGAACTAATTTTCTATGAAATACCAACACAAACACGGACATTGATAACAATTTAAGAAAATAAAGGTAGTCAAATATAACTAAACTTGTTAGTGTCATGTCATTGTTGGACACCTTGAGATTGGAAAATTAAGATGTAAAATTTGACCCTGATGTAGTCCTTTACCAAACAATGACATGATGCTCGATGGTGAACAATTGATGTATTTTATCCATCAATTATTATCATACTATTGTTTTAGCTTTTAACCTAAATGAATTTGGAAATGCAAAGCTCACCGACAATGGACAATTTTTTTGGCTTCACATAGAACATGACAACTGTGAAATCAACTTGACCATGCTAGCGTGAAACTCCAATTATTTGCATTAATGGGTTCCACTATATTGAAATAGCCATTCCTAAAATATTATTTTGATACTGAAATCAAAACTTAAGTAACCATTTTGAGGCTATTCTTATCCATTTGCCATTCAAAAAAAAGAAGAAAAGATTTAGCACCATTTATTGCTAATAGAGTAGTCTATTTCAATGTCTCTGAAAATTTCAATTTTTGGTAATAATAATGTATGCCTTGCCATGCTTTGAAATTTTCATGTCTACGTGTATATAGTGATTCAGGAAGAGTCTTTTTTTGCAGGCCAATATCTGATGTCTCTAGTGATCTTACCATCCAAGTAGGAGCATCAACCTATTCACTTCACAAGGTAAAGTAAAACAATCTTCCATTCTGATATGTTATAATTATACATTCAACATGGTTTTCTCTGGTTTACATTCTAAGTTAGTTGGCAATGAATAGTTGGCAATTATTTAAGTAATTTTGCTATGAACATGCATAGTTAAGTAATTCTATATGAGTTTAATTTCGATACACTGATAGTATAAAAGGTTTTAAACCGTCAACAAATCACAAACAATCATACATGTAACTTAAGAAATAGTTGTGATTAAAATCAAACATTTTTAATGATCCGATGATGATGATTGATTGACAACGTAAAAAAATCTTTATAATCATATTGTATATGAATTAAATCCATCTTATATAGTATGTTATCAACAGATAATTTTCCTGTCAAATGTAGTTTTGCTATCAATATGTGTAGTTTACATTATGTTTTTGAGCTCTTGATGGCTTCTTTTCATGCATCATTATGTATATTTTCTCACTACTATGTACTTAAACTATTGTTATTTTTCCCTAGTTTCCTCTTGTTTCTAGGAGTGGAAGATTTAGGAAGCTGCTATCCGAATCAAAAGATTCTAAAGTTCCGCGCGTAAGTCTTCCGACCTTGCCAGGTGGTGTAGATGCATTTGAACTAGCTGCAAAATTCTGCTATGGAATCAATGTGGAATTCACCCTCTCAAATATTGCTATGCTATATTGTATATCTCATTTTCTTGAAATGACAGAAGAATTTTCAGAAAAGAATTTGGTGACAAGAGCTGAATCATATCTAAAGGAAACGGTACTCCCAAACACATCAAACATTATACAGGTTCTTCACCGTTGTGAAAATCTTGTTCCTTTATCAGAAGAAATCAATCTTGTTAATAGGCTAATCAATGCAATTGCAAATAATGCATGCAAAGAGCAACTAACTTCTGGTTTGTTAAAACTTGATCACAACTTTCCTTCTAAAACATTATCAATGATGGAACCAGAAACACCCTTAGATTGGTGGGGAAACTCTTTCAACGTTCTTAGTCTTGATTTCTTCGAACGAGTTATATCGGTTATGAAATCGAAGGGATTAACACAAGAGTTGATCAGCAAAATTTTGGTAAACTATGCACATAATTCTCTTCAAGGGACTAGTAGTGTTAGTTCCCTTGACATAGAATTGCAGAAGAAACAAAGGGTCATTGTTGAAACTGTAGTTCGCTTACTGCCAACTCAATCTAGGAAAAGCTCAGTCCCAATAGCATTTCTTTCATGTTTATTGAAAACTGCAATAGCAACATTAGTATCAACTTCTTGTAGAAGTGATTTGGAGAGGCGAATCGGTTTACAACTCGATCAGGCAATTCTTGAAGACATACTTATTCCAACGAATTCACCTTCGAGTGCTCACAACACAATGTATGATATAGATTCAATTTTGAGGATCTTTTCTACTTTTCTGAATTTGGATGAGGTGGGTGATGAAGACAGTGACTTCAGAGATGAAAATCAAATGATGTACGAGTATGAATTTGACAGTCCTGGATCTCCAAAACAAAGCTCAATTCTTAAGGTATCCAAATTACTCGACAATTTTCTCGCTGAAGTAGCACTAGACTCAAACTTGTTGCCATCAAAATTCATAGCACTTGCAGAGCTACTTCCAGATCATGCTCGCGTTACAAGCGATGGACTCTATCGAGCTGTTGACATCTTCCTTAAGGTTAGAACTCAAAATCGAGTTCCTTCTATTGAAAACACTATTAAGAATTTCATTACTCTTCTGTCTTATAAAAATGTTTTACACATACATTTATTTATAGCCCATAACGTTAGAAAATAATATTATGACACAACAAGAGAGTAAAACATGATTGTAAGTCTGTGTAAGAATTTTGACACTGTGATTGCATTATTGCCTAGTTATTAAACTCTTAAGTGCTTTGCTGCCACGACACTGTCATTCAACTCTTGTTGCTTCAATTTGTAAAGAAAGGAAAATATTAAATAATGACTGAAATTGCTGGTTTATTTATCATATAGGTTCATCCGAACATTAAGGACTCGGAGCGATACCGCCTAAGCAAAACAGTTGATTGTCAGAAACTATCTCAAGAAGCATGCAGCCATGCCGCACAAAATGAAAGGCTACCAGTTCAAATAGGTGTACAGGTTCTTTACTACGAACAAATAAGGCTTCGAAACGCGATGAATGGAGGACACAATCAAATCTTGTTTGGTGGTATTCATGGTCAATTTCCTCAAAGATCAGGGAGTGGTATAGGAAGTGGAGCAATTTCACCTAGAGATAACTATGCATCAGTAAGAAGAGAGAATCGAGAGCTGAAGCTTGAAGTAACAAGAATGAGAATGAGGTTGAATGATTTGGAGAAAGATCATGTTTCTATGAAGCAAGAGCTTGTGAAGACACATCCTGCACGCAAATTCTTCAAATCATTTGCCCAAAAATTTAGAAAGTTCAATGCTCTATTCCGTATTAACAGTATTCGTGGCAGTGGAACTGGAAGGTCTAGTCCACAACCACGGTCCCGGTTTCCTTTTCAAAAGAGAAGGTGCCACTCAGTTTCATAACTATATATTCAAATGTATAATATAATTTCTTTCACTGTATAATATGCATAAACTTAATGCAAGACGTGATTGTGACATTTTGCAACTTGGTAGAATTTTGAGTTATACAAATGGGGGTTTGATTTAGCGAAAAGAGCTAGACTCTTACAACGTGACAAATTAAAGTTGAAAGAAGTATTTATATTTAGTATCCAACACAACTCAGATAAGATTAGAATCAAGTGGCATACTGGAGAGAACTTAAGGGAAAAAATGAATTTTGAGTTATATATGCTTCTATGTTGTTTTGATAACAATTTAGACACCAAAATATAGCTACAACTTGGCAACCAAAAAACCATTTAGTGAAGGTTTGATAACATAAAATTAAGGAGTGGAGTTCTCTACAATGGGTTTTATAGTTTCTCTCTTAATTAAACTAACATATACTCATAAATAAAGTTGATTTTGGATTGCTTGTAGCCGATAATCCCTACATTTACATAGATTCTCGGTATATTAATGGTTGTTAGATCGAGATTAGATATCTAGATATCAATGTAGATTTTGATTTTTTATAACTAAAATACCAAACTTGAATCAATTTCAATCCAATAACCACCAATTTGTCGATTATGTGAATGCGGAATTGCACAATCCAAATTCCGTAAAATCATAGGTAGAGGATGCAATTTGTAATATTATTATGGTGGGATTCGAGCTATACTAAAATTGTTGAGGTATAACAAATCACTAAGAGACATCTAAAGCAAAAGGGGAGACAATTGCAGAAAGCCGTTTGATTATGTGGTATGATGACTAGTGTGCAAACATATGCAATGCAATGATTATTCATTACCCGAAGAAAGAAAAAAAAAACATGCACTGATTGTTTCCCACTCCTGTTCCGGTTTCATGCGTAATAATCATCTTTACCATAAACAAAATTATTTGACTCCCACTTTGCACTCTCCTTTTGTGGATTTAACTTTTCGTACAAGAAAGTTTTTTGAACAAAAGTCAATAAATTATGGTGCGATGGAAACGGAGAAACAGATTTCTTTAAACAAAAAAGAGAGAATATTGTTTTAAAACACGAGAAAGTATGTAAAATTAAGGCAAATCCTAAGCTGGCCCAATACCTATCCACACTAACTCAGAAAAATTACTCTTCTTAATGTCAAAAAAGAAAAGTTACTGTTTTCATTTCTCAAATTTGTTTTTCTTCCCAAGTATCGTTGCGGTAGTTAAATATCGTTTGCCATTTCTAAGACCAGTTAAACCGATTTAAAAATGATTGAACCTTTAAAAAGTGTCGAACCACACTTAACAACCATCGAAGAGCCGAACGGCATTGTTGATCGGGTAAGTTTAGTAGAAATTTGAGAAATGAGAGAAGAAATTTCCCACCCACAGTGAATCACGGCCCTTTCTTTTGTAAAAACGTGGGTCTTGCTAACCAGTGTCCTCAGGGCAATGGTTAACGAAACCAAAAGTAACATTTTTGCATTGGTTTCAACAACATTTTGACTTTTAAAAAGTTAAATTTATCATTTTTCACCATTTTTCAATACTATATTTCTATTTTTATCTTCTTATCTAATACCCAAAGACACTTTTTAGCATTTCCTTTATAATTATAATTGAATCTCAGATACACACATCATTTATTTTATATTTTTTAAGTAAATGCTTAATAAACACCTCAATTATTTTTTTTATTAAACGAGTATCCTCGATAACTATTTATCATTACATTTCAAGAATTTAATTTAAAATCATTTATTAAGTGGAATCCAAAAAATCCCTAAAAAAACTGGAATCCAAAAAAATTAATTAAAAGAGAATTCTTTCATAAACCTCATTCTCTATAAATAAACATCCAAATTCAAATTTGTTGCTCCACCTTCTCTAGTCTGTATATCTTGAAGTGCTTTTTTCACATAAGAAGTTGCTTGAAAACACATGACAAAAAATCCTTAGTGGTGGTTAACTACAGCTCGCTTTTCTCATTTGAAGCGAGTTGTAATTAATTACCGTTGGTTTTTTTTTATCATTCTGATGTGTTTTTAAGCAACTTCTTAGATACGAAAATCAATTTTCGTATTTCTTTAAACGGTGGGCCAGATGACATCTTTCTGCAGCCTGCAAGCCCAAAACGGCCAAGTCAGTCTTAGGCAACGACGTCGTATTAAATTGAACAGTTGATTTGGTTTCTGCGATTGTTGCGAAGGAATGAGGCTATCTCTCGCAGGGTTTCGAAGTTCTTTGCCCTTTGCTGGACTAATCAGGTAACTAATTCACGTTTCTTTTTACTAATTTTGGTTTCCATTTGATTTGAATTTTTATTACATTGAGTTTGACGTTTATAATTGTAAGCATTGTTTCTTAATCATATGTTACAATAATCAAACAGGATCAAAATACCTAATAGAAATGATATATTGTGCAACAATAGCGATTAATTTAAATTGAGCTAAGCTATAGCTGCTATTTGACAACATTGGTTCAAATCAGCTTTCTTAGACATTCCTTGAATTTTCTGTGGCTCTAAAAATAGGTTTAGCTCAAGTAAATATACTAATCTCAAGACCAACATGATATTGCTTGTTGCATGAGCGATACATACTTGAATTTCTTAAGCATGTGGTTAAGATTTGATCTCTGGCAAGTAGCAAAGGAATAACATCGGATGGGCGATGTTAGCCTCTTAAATGAAATATTACCTCATCATTTATCATATTGTCATTCAAAAGCGACCAGTATTGTGAAACGGAGGGAGTAGCTGTTAATTTTCTCATGAACTGTTAAAATGTCTCATTTTATTCTCTATAACAAGAATATGATTATGCAGTGATAGAATGTGGAATATAGAGCAATTTTGTGAAAATGAGGCCTGGGGAAGTTTATTATTGCTTATGTAATTCAGAATTGTTTTTATTTTGTGACAGAGAGCTTGAGAAAGATGTGGAAACTGTGATTAAAGTGCTGCAGCCTGGACCTTTAGGAATCACAGAGCATAAGTTTTCTGCCGAAGAGATTAGTAAGGCTAATGCTACAGTTGCTAAAGCAGTCGCTAATTGGCGAAGAAATGCAATCCTTGAGGACAACAACAAGCGTATTTTGAAAGACTATATTCACAAGTGAAGGTTACAAGTTAGAATATTTTGACAAACCACTTGGTTGAAACCTCTGTTTATAGATTTCGATAATGAAATCAGTTCTGCCCTGAAATTTTAATCAGATGTCAAAGTTGCCTTCTCTAATCTTGTGTAATCATTTAGACGTTTAATAATGTTGTAAATGCTGGTTACTGATGATAGTTTGCTGAACACAGGTTAATAATATCTTAACTTTGGTAAACTGGTTATTAGCTTTGTCTAGTATAATGACCATGTGGAGAAACTTGGTTTGTTTTTGTTGTCCATGGTAATGTGATTGCAGGTAATTGTAGAGTTTTTTTTCCCTCCTTACTTATAACTTTGCATTTTTCTTCAAATAAAATAGTTAACCTTTCAGAGTCTTAAAATTTTATCTTCTCATTACTTTCTTTATTCAGACAACAAGGTTATGGAATTTGGTTGTATGTGCAGAATGAGGTAATCGTCAATTATCGGTGCTTTCGACAACCTCAGTTTGATTTGTGGATATTTAATGTAGTTTTGGTTTCATATTTTGTTCGATTCATGATTTTGTTTAATTCTCAAACCCACACTTTTTGTCTTCCAGTTTACAAAATGTCTCGACATTTTCTCCACTCTACATTTGGGACTGATTTTTTATGATGTAGCAAGCGAAATATTTATGTGGCAAGATGACATGGAAATGAGTTCTAAAGAGAGAATGCACTTAGACAGTGTCTTGTATTGAATCTGGTTGTTTTTGTGATATAAACCAATATATATTTTGATGAAATGGAAAGTAGTTGTTAAGAGAATCAACTCAGTATCACGCCATCAATTGAGTTGTCACATACACATATAACTTGTTAGATCATGAAATTCAACCTCAGAATTCAAGTATGTAGAAACGTGTTAACATTTCGAAAAATGCTGTGGACCAAAACTGTTAATTTGGAAATAGGGGAACTAAAATCGTGAAAACAGAAAATAGAGGAATGAAAACTTGATTTAAGCTTTGATTATTATTTATTTGCCATTGTGGTAAAATTTAACAGTGTACCTTATTAAGGGTATAAGTGGTTCGGACAAAACCAACGAAACCGAAAGTCTAAACCGAACCAAACCAAAAAAATATTCGACTTTGTTTGGTTTGGTTTGAAACCGATCCGAACCAATCGAAACCGAACTAGTTTGGTTTGGTTCATGGTTTTTTCATTTCGAGATCCATGAAACCGATAAACCAATCCGATGATAACTACACTCCTTATTTTACTAATATTATTCTACCTCACACAAACTGATGGTTAGACCCAAAATTAAACATAAAATACTTTTTAATCCATTCACTAATTTCATGGCGACCATAATTTCATGATGTTTAAATTTCAGTTTACATGGATTTGTTATTTTGACTATGTTTTAATTTTAGGATGCTCTTTTTGAGTTTGATGAAGTTGTTTTTGAAGAATGATGGATGAATGAATCTTGGATCATATGTATGAAATATTAAGTAAGGTTAGTTATAAAAAGTTGTTTGAAAAATAAAGAACATGAAAAAATAAAATATGAAATACAATTATACAAAGTTTAATGAAATATTTTGTGAGAATATGAACTTTTTTAATTGTACTTCTAAATAAACCGATCAACCAAACCAATCCAAACCGATTAGTTTGGTTTGGTTTCTTTTTTGAAAAAATAGTAAAAACCGAACTAATCCAAACCGATAAAAGTTTCATCGATTCAGACATTTTTTTGACTGAAAACCAATCCAAACAGAACTGTTACACCCGTATACCGCTGTTTGCGTTTGGCATGTGTCAGAAACTAAGTTTTGGTTTTTGTTATCAACTTGCTAAGCGTGTGTTTGTATATCATGGGGTGTCAGAAACTAAGTTTTGGTTTTTGTTATCAACTTGCTAAGCGTGTGTTTGTATATCATGGGGTGCGTCCATGTGTTAACGTCCCATATCCAACCACCTAAGAATCTGTGTAACGCACACAGAAATACACTCAAATAAGAAACGATGCAAAACACGTCAAAAGTGAACTAAACTTTTTGTAGAGAATCTATTCATCAATAACGGAGAGAATTGAAGCAGTTAATTTATCTTAGTATTTTTTTTATTATGGATTTTCTCTAACCCACTACTAAAACATGCATTAATTAAGCTTTCGCCATAGCATTAACAGGTTGAAAACTCTTTTAAATCCGAAGATTCTGGTTTGCGTTTGTAACCCTCTGTATTTGTTATTCGAACACAGGAATTGACTTATGGATTCATTGCTTTCTTATTGTTTAATGCTACTTAATCAATCGAAGCTAAAACATTGACCAATTTTTAGTTTTGTCCAACTTTGATTATTCCAGAATAATTGTAGGAAACTTCTACACATAAAGATAAACAATTGTGTTATTTTGACATGAAAACTGGCACCATATCGTAACAATATTATGAATGAGTATGAATGTCGGATCCAAGAAGAGAAAAATGATCCAAGGAGAGATAAAAAATAATATAAAAGTCAGAAAAAATATAAAATATACAGGGTTGATGTCGGATTTTGTATAAGAAAAATTTCTCTGAAGATAATGGAAACACTTTCACCTAATAATATTGCATAGGATACACTGTACTCCAATACTAGTTTTACCTAATTGCCATGCCACCCTCAAGCTATTGCAAGGGGAAGCACCAGACTACACCATTACAAATGACATGATTTACATTACAGGTCTAAATCGCGATAACTTGAAGCATTTTAGTGGCTTTAAGGGAAATTTAGCGAAATGAAATTCAAATCTGGGTTCTTTGTGCAAATGTAGAGACTCATTTCTTTGTTAGGTAAAACCATATGATGATAAAACTCTAGTGAAGGTTAGGATACACAAGTAAATGTTTTTGGGTACCATACAAAAAGTATTTTTAACCCTTAGTATTAGGTTGTCCAGTTTTATATGTAATTCTATACTGACCCTTTTGTTGTTTAAATCAAGGTACCTCCCCAAAACAATCCAATATATTACTTTGACCAAATCAATTTTTCCATTATTAATCATCTAGAAAAAATTTATACTTCCTCCGCCCCTTAATATTTGACACAGTTGACCTTATTATGTATGTCAATGCATAATTTTGAGTTTAAATATCATGAATAATATATTATAAAAAATTATGAAAAATTTGATATTTTGAAAATATTCATCGAGACAAATCTAACGGGATCTTATATGATATTATTTATCTTTATATATTAGTAGAAAAATATGGTCAAAGTACGTTAGGTCAAAATTACATATTTTCAAATGGGTCATATATTGTGGGACGGAGGGAGTACTCTTCATCAAATTTTATGTAGATGATGTGCTACTGTTACAAACTTCATATAAGGAATAAAAAAAGAAAACTTGCTATCGCCGTTCTTTTTCATTGTAGTTTTGTTTCACAACCTCCATTATATCAAACCATCAATAAAGCTTCTCAACTTCTGAAGCTCCCGATTACCATTTTTTTTTTGGTCGATTCAAAAAATGGGTTTGGATTCTTTTTCTAATTTTTAAATTAGTTTACCCATAAACTCATAAGAAAAAGGGAAGAAGAAACCCATAAGATATATTAATCCGAAATTTGTTTTTTGCAAATTTCAAAACATTGAAATTGAGCAAGTTGAGGAACCACAACAACATATACGTGGACAGATCTATCTCAAGGAAGATAGCATTTGTGAAAGAGGAAAACAAACTCTTGTGAAAAACCATGAAATTATAAGTTAAAATGACCAAGAAGTTGATGAAGAAACCAAGGAAAAGGAAGAAGAGTAAGATGGAAATGATAATGACATTGATGTTAAAACGAAAACTTTTCATTTGTTTTGCTTGAATAACAGTTTTTAACGAGTCCATATCTAGTTTCTGGTTCTTAGTATTGGTAATAATTGTTTTTCAGGGTTTTTTTTTTGGTATTTTTAATTTAGACTTTATTACATAGTAAATAATTTATTTAATTAAATAATTAAAATCATTAATAATTCATTATTGTTGAACACCCTATTTGCAAATACCAACAATTAAACATCAAACCTATTAAACAAGTACCCATTCTTCAATCTTGACCATTGAATTATTTAATAATATATCAATGGTAAAAAACACATTTTTGTATGGTACACAAAAAGTGTCCCTTGTGTATCTTAAATGTCACCTTTGTGAATTTAACTAGTGGTTATCCACACACAATTTCTCTCTCACACACTCTCTTTCCCCTCCCTCGCGCGACGGAGTAGAAACGGCGAACACACGGTGGTGGAAGTAAAACACAACAACAATGGGAGATTATCACTTCATATACAAAGATCTAGAAGGTTCCTCTACTCAATGGGATGATATTCAAGCCAAACTCGGCAATCTTCCTCCTAAGCAACCAGCTTTCAAACCTGCACCTTTCTCCCCCGCCACTGATCCTGATTCCATTTCCAAGGATAAATCATGGATCGATTCCAAAACCCATGATGAACTTGAAGACCTTGAAGATGATCTTGATGATGATCGCTTCCTCCAAGAATACAGGTACTCAACATTTTGGGGTTTTAAAATTTTCAATTTTTGTATGTGGGTTGTTTATGTTTTTGTTTGAAATGATGAAAAATTGAATGAAGTTGTGATTTTTTTTTATGTGGGTCATTTTTGTTTTTGCCTGAAATGATGAAAAAATGAATCAAGTTGTGATTTTTTTATGTGGGTCATTTTTGTTTTTGTTTGAAATGATGAAAAATTGAATGAAGTTGTGATTTTTTTATGTGGGTCGTTTTTGTTTTTCCTTGAAATGGTGTAAAGTTGATTTTTTTTATGTGGTTAGTTTAAGTTTTATTGTATCACTTGGTTATTTTTTTTGTTACATAATGTAATCTGGTTAGTTGGTTTTTCTTCTTTTTTTATTTTGGTACTTTTTTCAGGTTAATGCACTTGAATTGGGTAACGTAGTGTTTTAGGTTCAATCAGAATTCTACTACTATGTTTGGGTATTTGATTTGATACAAGGTTTTTTTTACTTCTCTGTTGTTTTGATTCATGAGTTGGATCAGTATAGGGATAAGATTAGAAATGACAGCATTAGAGAAAGAGTTGGAGTAGCAAGTGTATTAGAAAATATGGTGGAAACTAGACTTAGGTGGTTTGGGCATTTAGAGAGAAGACATGTAGATTCTTTAGTAAGGAGAGTAGATCATGATAGCCAGGTCACTAGAGGTAGAGGAAGACCTAGAAAAACTATTAAGAAAGATCTAGAGATTAATGAGTTGAATCGAAATTTGGTTTATGATAAACCATTATGCCGTTGTTTGAGCTATGTAGCCGACCCCACTTAGTGGGATAAGGCTTGGTTGATGTTGGTGATAACCCTCCATTCTGATGGGGGTCTTTCATGAATTTGGAAGTTTCAATTTTCTGAGTTTTTTTTTATTTGGACTTTGGATCATTTATGTTTTCCTTGAAGATGGTAGAGAATGAATGAAGGTGAACTTAAAAGATTTATTGAAGTTCATTAAGTAGTTTTGGTGAATGTGAGATTTCAGGCTAATAAATGGTCAAGAGCTTAGGAATGATGGGATTTTTAATAACATTTAAAAAGAGGAGGATGATTTGGTCGAGGATATTAAGGTACTATCGTGGAGGTGGAGTTTAACTCGGCTTAAGACTTCACCGTGTTTGTTTTATGAGTGGTGCTGGGATCTGGGAGACTGTTTGAAACATTGAGGGAGAGGTTTGTTTTGGCTGTGGAGCTGCTGTTTTGCTGCTGTCAGGTTTGGTATGCAGGGTTCTGTTTTTGCGGTTTCACTGGTTTTCTGCTGTGCAGCTTCGCAGCAGTTTGCCTAGTGGTTCTTGGGGTGATTTTTTGGCGTTTTAGGTCCAACTGTGATGGGGCTATGGCTAGTTTTGTGGCAATTATTGGTGTCTCAGGACCATAGGCGTTTTCGCTGTTTTTAGCATAGGCTGCTGTTTTTTTTACTATGCTTGCTTGTGTTTTAAGTGACCATTGCTTTGTGTATTCGGTTCTGCGTGCCTTGTTTCTCTTTAACAGGGTATTGCTTATAATAAAATTTGCTGATTCAGAAAAAGAGCTTAGTTATCTTTTTGTTCTGTTGGATTTGTGACCTGTTGTTCATTCTGAGTTTGCTTTAGGGGTTTGAGAAGTGAGGAAAAGAATTATGTATGAGATTTGAAGTTAGCAAAATTGGGTGCTGTTGTTTTTTCAGTCCACGTGTTCTAATTTGAGTTATTTTGCTTGGATAGAAAGAAGAGGTTAGCTGAGATACAAGAAGCAGCCAAAGTTTTGAGGTATGGATCAGTGACTCCCATTTCAGGATCTGATTTCGTTCGAGAGGTTTCGCAGGCTCCATCTGATGTTTGGGTGGTTGTCATTCTTTACAAAGACGGGTATGCTTTAGAAGCGATTGATTTTCATTTAAATCTTCAATGTTGTGTTTCTTTTTGTTGAAGTTGGTTGTGCTTTTGTTTGACAGGATTCCCGAATGTGGGGTGTTGATGCAATGCATTGAAGAACTGGCTACAATGTATCCTGCAACAAAATTTGTGAAGATAATATCTACTGATTGCATTCCTAACTACCCGGATTGTAATCTTCCTACTTTGTTGGTGTACAATAATGGAGCTGTTAAAGGAAATTATGTGGGCATGAAAAGGTTTGGCCGAAGATGCACTCCTGAAGGTATTTAACTTTCTTAGGCTGCCTGGAAGCTCCATTGTTAATGCTTTCTTTCTTTGATAATTTCTAGTTGTTAATGATTATGAAAGGCTTATGCTAGTCATCTCAAAGGATTAGGAACCCAAATTAAGAGAGAATAGAAAAGATAGTATTATTGGTTGATATGGAAATATCACATAAGGCTAACCCCTGTAATCCCTTCGCAAATGCTCCTCAGAAAAGAGACGATTCTCTCTGCCCAATCTTAAAGGTTCTAATTGAATGCCTTTACCACTTGCTACGCCTCCCCTTAATATATTTCTGTTTCCTCTCTGACAGATTTTCCATGTCATCAAATTGTAACTAATTCTCCACTTGGCCCATTTGTTGGTCTAAGGTCCAAACCCAGTACCTAACATATAGTAAAATCTACGATGGCAAAATTGATTTTGATTGAAATCATTTTGTAAAATAATTTAAGGTAAAATAGTTTACTATGTTTGGATAAGTTCATGTGAAAGTGAGTTGAAAAATAAATTTGAGTGTAAAATCCATGTTTGCAGGTTAAAGCTACAAATCCTAGCTTCAAGTTAAAACAAACTTTGGAGCAATATCAATTTTAATTGAGAACCCTCAAACATACCTAAAATCAATTGAAGTCTTTAGAATCACTGTTGACTCTCCCAAAATGAACCAAACATGCATTTAGCATCTGTGTTTGTGTTTGGAGCAAAATCAATTCAATTCCTAAAAATTCTAATTCATTTTCACAATTACTTAATAGGGTCTAAATTATGCTGAGTATTTTGTTTTTAGTTGGTGTTTAGAGAATTCTCTCTGGCTATGAAGCTTTCGGTTCGTTTCCTAGTATTTCCTATCAGCATCTCATAGACATAAAGATTTCCCTTATCTAGTTGAACTTCTGCCTCTTGATTGCAATTTTCAGTCATTCAACCTCTCATTGCACATCTCTTACCTTTTTAAGTTCTTACGTAGTTACTATACTTCTCTAGTCCAAATACATTCCCTCAATTTAATGACCCTGCTTACAACATGCTACATTTAACTTTTTGCTTGTTTTGTAACATCAGGTGTTGCATTGATCCTGTGCCAATCAGATCCTGTGCTTAATGATGGCCAGAGCAGAGATGAGGAATCAAGACAAGCCGTCATTGATGGAGTTCGCAAGAGGTTTATAGAAAAAGTCGTAGCTGATCATGAAGAGAAGGATGATGATTCTTCAAGCGATTAGCATTTTTGCTTGTCTATGTTGTCCTTTTTTCCCCCCTTTCCTTTTTGGATACATGTTTTTTCTTTAAGAAGAGATGTTTCTATTTGATGAAGTGAAACAATACATGTGTGGGGTTTTGTTCCTTCCACAACTTTGCTCCCCAAAAGAATCTTGTGTGTAGTAGGATAAGGTTTGATCGTAGTAGTTAAAGTAATTTCTAACTTAAAAGTTAAATTGTAGTTTGAAGTGTGATTTTCCATTTGCTAGACAATAGGTTGTAAACTACTTTCAGTTTGCATTCAGATCTTTGCTTTAACTTTTGTTGTTTTGTAAATTAAGGATTTATCAATCTAGTTTTTCTTATAAAATTAAAATTTAACACTTCATAAATTTAGTAACACAAGACAATCACCTTGAATTTCTAAATTCAGAAAACGCTTAGCAGAACCAAGATTTGAAATGGGATTCTCATTCTCATTATCTTTGAAAAGAGAGATATAAGCTCCCTGCATTTGTAAACAATCAACCCAAATGAAAATGCTGCAGATACTTAGATTTTTCCTCATCAGAATGGCCTCGTTTTAATAAATAGTACCAAAATCTGGTGTCATGTGTCATGTTACCAACAGCATCCTCTAATCACCTATTTTACAAAGTACACAAGAAATACTACAATTACTATAACATATGCAACAACTTGCAAGTAGAGCTGACTAGTGTTATTCATGTTAAAATCCTGCAAAAAATAAAAATTGGTTGCAGGTGCTAGCATGTTCCAAAGTCCCTCAAGAACAGTTTAAATGCTTATCTTCATGCGCATGAACTGCATTTCCCGAAGTTATCGATCGACCTATATTCCAGTATAACTGCAACTTTTCGCTTGTAATGACATTGGTCCGAAAAAGAAAGAAAAAAAAAACAGTCATGACCATCTTCTGACCTGAAACATGCCTGAAAGTCTCAATATTCAATATTGGATTGAACAACCATGCTGCTATAAAAAGAATCCTAATCAACTTGCATTTTCTTTATTTTCTTTCTTAAGACCTCTTCAAAGTTGCTGCTTGACAGTGAAAGAACCTGATTCAACAGTAATTTTACCCCAGAATTTTTCACGCGTGCATATCTCGGTTTAATTCTTTGCTCTAAACTGTATCCAAAAAATTGAGGGAATTTAACCAGCTCAGATTTTGGGTAATCCATAGTCAAAAAGTAATCCCATTTCGGCATCAAATTCTCAGTCAAGCTGAATGTGTACAACATTCCATATCTCATAATCATAATCCCAATTTCTTCCATGGTGTATCCTCTCTCCAAGAAAAATTGTGTTATGGGCTTTATATTGGCCTCAATGCTAAGACCAAAATTTTGTGGACAATTGAATAGAAGAATGCCAACATCAACCCCTAGAGAACGGAAGTACATTGCTGTCGGTCGAAGATTGTCCTCTACACTGTAACCAATAATATTTGGGCAGCGAGTTAAAATCTTACCTATGTTCTCTTCTGAGACGCCAAATTCGCGGAGAAAATCTACACTTTCATTAATCTTCTGCGTGCTATAAGTTAGCAGGGCTGGGAAACGGTAGATCACTTTCGCCCATTGTTCCTTGTCAACACCTAAAGATTCAAAGAATTTCATGGTGGGCTTAAGATTTTTAGATAGACTGATTCCACATAATTGAGGCCTTTTCGTGAGGATAATGAGAATTTTTTCTTTTGGTACTCCAAGTTCAAGAAAAAACTCAACCACTGGCTTAATTTTACCCTCCAAACTATAGTAGGCAAAAGCTGGGAATCGTCGCATAATAGTCCTAACCTGGTCAGTATTCATTCCGAATTCCATCAGATAAGCAATATGAGGACGAAGATTTCCCTCAGCAGGGTCTATACCACTCACTCGAGACACGGCTTTAACTTTCTTAGAGTCTACCGCTGGACTAGGATTAGGAGGTGGAATTGGTGCGTCCGATTTATCCTTAACGGGTGGATTTGGATAGTTTTCCACTACATCCACTAGAATTTCTCCATGCTCTTCGTAAAGTGATTCGAGATAAGAGATAAGAGCATCCCTGATCTCAAGAGTTGTAAGCTCTCTCCCTAATTATTATGTCAATGAGACTGTGATTAGCAGGATCCAATGCAAAAGGAAAGTTATTAAATAGAAGTGATTAATTTGTAGCAACCAAACCTGAAAGGTACCAAGTTTTGTGTTTAGAGTGAAGCTTTGAGAGAAGGTGATCAATAAAAGGATCCGACTTGTTAATCGTTCTTGCTGCATTTGCATTGCTCAAACCTCGTTTCTTCAAAAACAAGGTTAATACAGCCTTGGCTTCTTCCTTTTCTGCTGCTAATAGGGTAGGAGGCAACAGTTTTACGTTTAATGACTCGTCTGTGTCTGAGTACAAAGCACCAATGGAAGGTCTAATGCTTATTAGAATAGTACATTATTAAATAAACCTCATGTCAATTGCAACATCTAAATGAATCTTTGAATAAGATTGCATACCAGATTTTGGCTGAGAAAAAAAGACCCTTGTAGAGGAAGGAAGTTGAGTCCTGATGCAAAATCTTCATATTAGAGAAAAAAAAATCCGAGTTTCAGTAATACTATAATCATAAATATATAAGATAAAATAAGAGAGATTTGAAGAGATAAAAATAAAAAAGCATAATGGTTGCACGCTATTCATATAAGGCTCTGCTTGAATTGATTCGTTTGAGCTTATCAATTGGCATAAGCACTGATAAGACTGATTGAGAGAGCTTACGAAAACACATTATGACATGTTCATAAGTTGTTTTCAACTTATCTTCATAAGCTATCAATGATAACTTACAAAAAAAAACAACTTATAGGTTATACGAACACCGTTTGACTTGTTTAATTTTTTGTTACAAAAATAGCTTACATATAAGCACGGGTGGGACTTCAGTGACTTTGTGTTGGGTGACTTTGGTGACTTTAGTGTATTTTAGAGGATAGAGAGTGATGATGGAATGATTAAAATAAATTATTTTGATGAGAGATAATTATTGGTTAGGAGAGAGATAGAGACAAAGGCACCGAAGCCAAAGGCACCCAAGTGCCACCCATATAAGCACTTACTCCCTCCGGTCACATTTATAAGCAAAAGTTGACTTTTTAAGTACATTGAATAATTAATGTATCCGGTCACATTTATATGTTAGATACATTAATTATTGGATATACCTAAAAAATTGTTTTTTGCTTATAAATGTGACCGGAGGGAGTATATGATAAGCATCCATCCAAGAAGCACTTTGTTTTTATAGGCAAATGTTAGTAATTAGCTGATAGGTTAATATCTTATGATCGCCAGAGTTTTGAACTCAAACACTCTAACTGCTTCAACCCTTAGCTCAAACCAGTTGAGCTACCCAACACCCCTCTATGCTATAATCACTTAACTAAGTTGTTTATCCAAATAGGCCTTAATTAAAGGGCCGCTAGTTAAGAAAGTTAAAAGTAGAAAATTGTCACGGAAAACAACAAATTATTGACTTTCGAAAAGTTAAATATACAATTTTTTCACACATCTCAATACAATATTTCCATATTGGTTTCCTTAACCAGTGTCACTAGGACACCGTCTGTCACTGAGATACTAGCATTTCCCATTCTTAAATTTGGATTTGGCAATAAATTCACATTCACTATTACCATTCTTGATAAACAACTAACTTCTTACATATGTAACTAATACATAACTAACTTTAACATCTCTAATCTCTAATATTCACAAACACCCTTATCTTCTTTATCGAAATTTTGATATTAAAATGTGTAAAATGAAAGGATGAAAAAGGAAAAAAAGACATTGATACATGAAAATAGGAAAGAGATTGTACCTTATGGAAGTGTAAGAGAAAAATAGTGTGGAATGGAAATTGTGGGGTGGTTGAATTGAGGAGAAAGTTTTCATCTTTATTGGTTTTAAGAGTGGAATATCACTGCAAATGGAAGATGCAACAACAAACATAGCAGCGGGTGCTGCTGCTGCTGCTGGTGGTGAGTTGGGTGGTGGGTTAGTGAGAACAACGGCAGAAATTGGCTTTGACGGTGGTTTTGACGACTGATGAAGGTTCCGGTGACTGTGGCTATAGGTGAAAGCTGAGACAAAGCAATGCCAAAAGGAAATTATGTAGTATTTCTTTCTAAAATTATTTTCAATCCATTTTTTGTATGTAAAAACTAAAAAGTTTTACCATCACAAATTTTTGGACAAATACCTCATACTTTTTCTCTATCTATTTTTTTTATCACATCATTAAAGTATCACATATATTACAACACTCGTTTTATCTATGTAATGGTAGAGAGTAGTGTTATTTGAACAATTATTTAAGAAAATTTTGGTGACAACTTCTTCTCTCGTTTTACTGGTTAAAAACAATGGAAAGAGAAAAATAAAGAGAGAGAACTAGAATATCACGTGAGTATGAAAAGAAAGTTGTCAAAATGGTCGTGCAAATATTATTTCTCAATGTAAATTGGGTTTGAGTGTCAAATAATTATTTTCCTTATTCGTGTGTGATTTTTTTAGATTTATGTGTGTGACTCAAGGTTCGTTTATTACGGATTATAAAATTATTTTAATATTTAATAATTTAGAGATTTTTTTTTAAAAGATGTTATAAAAAAAGTAGAATTTATTTTGTGTTTTTTTTTGTTACATGAGAAAAAGAAAGCAAAAACAAAAGAAAAACTAGGAAAGAAAACTAATGGCCACGCAAATAACTAACACCCATACTGTTTGCCATAAGAAGCAAGCGAGGCTCAGTTGGAGGATCGAGAATAGTCATGAGATCACCAATAGACCTTGTTTTAAGCTTGACTAAAAAGTCAACAAACATATTGCCTTCCCTGAGAGTGTGACAAAGTTGAAAAATCCAATCATTATCCATGTACTTTTTCGTAGTAGTTATCTCATTCCCGTAGTGATGAGTGAAGACATCTGCATGATGTACCAGATGAATAGTATTAAAGGAATCAGTATAGCAAACGGTGTTTCTCAAACCTTCCTCCCAACAAAGTCGAATCCCATGAAGCAAAGCCATGATTTCAGCATGAAGAATATTCAAGTAACCAATATTACATAGAATCCATGCATGTAACCTCCATTAGAGTCTCTAATTAGGCCACCAAAACCTGTCATTCCCAGGTTGGATTGAGCACTACCATTCAAGTTAAGGATATATGTATCAGATGGTCCTCTCTGCCAAGCGATAAATTGAGCTTGATGTGTTGTACTATCCTCGTATGTAACACTAAAAGCATGAGCAACATCACGTGTCATATAATTAATTTTTGACAACAAATCAATAGGAAATGTGTTACTATCGTACAAAATCTTAGTATTTCTAGCACACCAAATGAGCCACGTGGTAATAGGGATCACAATACCGAGTTTCTCAATATTGTCATGTGACCAAGTGAAGATCAAATTATCCTCATTAATGAGATTGCAACTAGGATCGACAACCGAGTTCCAAATAGCCTTTACCCAATTACAATTAAATAGACAATGGATCAAAGTCTCAGGTTCATTTTCTCAAATAGGACAAGTAGAATCTAAAGGGATACCTCTATGGTTCAAATTTTGTGTTTGTTTATTCATTTTCTCTACCCAAAAATAAGAATTCAATCAAATTATCGATTTAATTTAAAGCTTTAGGGAGCATAGCTGCATACATAAAAACAAATACACAAGAAAGTAGTAGCATTACTCACTCTACAAGAAATGGAAATTCAATGTGGTTTACAGCTCCGCTTTAAGATTGGGACACAAGTTAAATAGTGACACCAATAGGGATGGCAATGGGTACCCATTGGGTAGGGTACCATAGTGCCCATCCCTGTACCCACGTTTTAAAAAAATCCCCATACCCGAGCCCATACCCTCGTGGGCAATAAGTTTGGTGCCCGTCCCCATACCCTATGGGTATCTAAATGCCCGTACCCGAACCCATTACCCGCACTTTCACGACAAAAAGATAATAAATAATAAAAGATATCACAATATAATTAAAATATGATATGAAATATTCTAAATCAACATATAAAATATTACGCATCATATTATTTAGGCAAATAAAAACATCTAAAATATAAAAAATAAGTGCATAATACAATAAATATCAAAGATTTTGGATTAATTAACTAAATTTAATATAAATAAAATTATTGGTATAGTACATTTAATGTGCGTGAGTGCCCGTACCCGCACCTATCCCCGTTCAAATTTGCGGGTAATTACCCGTACCCATGCCCATACCCAACAATGCGGGCATTTACCCGCCCATCATGGATATTTTTTGCGGGTGCCCACTGAGCTTGGGTCCAATTGCCATCCCTACATCAAAAGCAGTGATCACTCATGTCCACCCTTTTTGAGGAACAAGACCATCCCGCCTATCAATCTGTAAACATAAGTAGCACGAAAAAGATAATCTGGAGGGCATGTTGATAAGGTTTGAGCTTATGGTGCACATAAAGAGTAGAATAAGAATTTGTCTGACTAAACCGTTTATACCGAATGTGTATCAACAAGACATATCCAAGAAGAATCTCTGTTATTAATCCTCCAATGTTACCAAAATTATAGGTTTGTGGAATAATTAATCCAAGAGCTAAGTAGATTATAGTGGTCACAATGAGAGTCCACATCTCAGTAGACTGCAAAATAAATAAAAACAAAAATGAAACTAACAAATCTTTGCTATGTGGCATAAATATGATGTGGACTATTTATTATATGGATTCATTGAGCTATATTCATTTGTTTATTCTTTTTATTCGAATGTATTGTCAAATCTGATAGTGTGCCTCCTACTAAGTGTGTGTTTGGTTCTGCGGCGACGAGAATTGATTTTGATATAATTGATTTTGATAGAATTGATTTTGACTAAAATTGAGTTGAACGTAATTGATTTATGTTTGGATATATTTACAGAAAAGTGATTTTTACCAATTCAAGTTGTTTGGATAATTTAAATCAAAATAGCTTTTGAAAGTATAATTACCAAATTAGACATCATTTATATTATATATAAATAAATGTAAATTTGGCAGAATT
>Ga0228710_1000796_pt1 | contig 43611 bp, 25 predicted proteins | sample MedpolnodulmetaG_FD_177995 | JGI IMG/M metagenome (GOLD analysis project Ga0228710, IMG submission 177995) | Root nodule microbial communities from Medicago polymorpha collected in Santa Monica, California, United States - pink nodules | ecosystem: Host-associated > Plants > Roots > Nodule... | reverse complement strand
TGAAGATTTTGGTTGATTTGGTTTAGGGAGATTGAGAAATTGTGTTGTTTAGATTGAAATGGATGTTTTTGAAGGAAAAATTGGTTATTGATTATGTATATAGATTTGATGAAGATGATGAAAAGAAAAAAAAAAATTGGGTTGGTGTGTTGTTGATGATGAAGATCATGAAGAAAATGATGGAAGGAGAAGGAAGAAGATGAATAATACAAACCCTAACGTTTTTTTGATTTTTTTTAACAGAAGGGACCAAAACAGGTAACAGAGATAAAGATAAAGTACTCAAACGGTCTTTTTTTTAGTTAAGGGACCAAAGCGATACTAAATAATAACTTAAAGGACCAAAAGAGCAATTAAACCTTTGTTAAATCATTGATAATTATTCAAAACAAAATTAACTATGTGTTTAATATGTATAAAAATGTCAAAACGACTTATAATAAAATACATAGTAATCTATCTATCACTTCTAACAATGTAAAAAAGTTTGTACGCAAAAAAAAATTAAAAAAGAAAACAATGCAAAGATTTGAATTCGCTTCATTCATAAATTTTACACCGACAATGATTCACTATATTGGAGATTGTTTGATCAAGATAGAACGCTCCAAATTTCAAACTCTATAATTTTTAGGATGTTTAGGGTGGTTAAGTTTCTGATTTTTTGTTTTTTAAAGTTAAATTTAAAAACAAAACATGTTTGAATGAAATGATGTTAATAATTTGTTTACCAAATCTGAAAACAATTTTCATTTAAGTCCCGAAACCACATAAATAGATTTTATAAATTTTATTTTTATTTTATTGTTAACAAGTCACCACCCGTAGCTACCGACCACCACTTTAGATACACTAATGTTGGCTACCACTCCAACTATCATCGACCACTACTTTGACAACAATCGGTCTCCACTCTGATCACCTCTTACCACCACTTCAATCATCACCACTGAGCGTTGCAACCACTTGGTTGCTGATCAACACTTTTACAGTTGTTTACTACCACCTTTAGCAACCACCACTTTTAACCATTGATATTAATATTGCTAAGAAATTTAAAATTTATAACATTTAAATCATTTTACTTTCTAAAATAATAAGAAAGTTATTGTACATTTTTAATATAAAAAAACTTATATTTTTTGGTCATGCTAATTTGTGCCCTAAAGACACACACATGTTAAGGTTTCTAAAAAAGAAAGTATTTATTGAGCAAAGTTAAATTTCAATTTTTTGAGAAATAAATTGGTGCAATTTCCAATGCAAAAATTATATCTTTGGTATCATAACATGTGTCATAAAGGCACAAGTTAACATTTCCTTATGTTTTTTAATATTATTGGTTTTAACAAGGTAATGTGATTCACGAGTTAAGAAAAAACATGAGTATACTAAGATTGCTTTGTGAAATAGAGTTAGTTAGTTATGCTTGCAACCACTTTTTACTTTTTTTTCTTCCTATTTTTAGTTAGTTGTAGAAATAGATTACTTGTTGCACAAGTAACTACACTAGTAGGTGTATATGTACCACTTTTATGCATAATAGAATAGTCTTTCATATGCAATCCTCTTATTTCTATTACTTTCCTCTTTATCTCAATTAATCACATTCATCCCAACAAATCGGTATCATATAGGTCACACAATCATGGCAATTGAAGAGAAATTAACCATGACTGGTAATCGTAACTTCTCAACAAATCTACCATTTATTGATGGAAAGAATTGGGATAGATATGTCAAACAAATGAAGGTGATCTTCGTCTTGCAAGAAGTTCTCGAAGTTGTCAACAATGGTCTTGAAGCGTTTCTTGAAAATCCAATAGATGCACAAAGAAATTTGCATTAAGATGCGAAGAAAAAAGACTGCAAGACCTTGTTCTACATTCATCAATGTGTGAACAAAAAGGTAATTGAAAATATTACAGATGCAAATAGCTCAGAGGAAGCACATGGCACACTTATGAAGTACTATGGTGGTGATGCAAAAGTGAAGACTGTTCGATATTAGTCACTGAGACGTTAATATGAATTATTGCATGTATATGAGGAAGGATGAAAAGATTGTTGATTACTTTTCAACGTTGGTGACTCTGACCAATCAAACAAAGTTGTATGCTGAAACAATGTCTGATCAGATAATCATTGGGAAGTTTTTGAGGACTCTACCATCTCAATTTGGCCATATAGTCGTAAATATTTAAGAAACAAATGAGTTGGGCGATCTCAAAGTTGAAGATTTGCAAGGAACTCTTGAAGCATGTGAAATGAAGGTTATAGAAATAGGAAATGAAAAACAAGAAGAACAAGCATTGTTTTCAAGATTAAAAAAGAATCGAGAAGAAAGATGACAAACCATAAACTTTCAAGAATCGAGAAGATTCTTCCAAGAACAAGAAAAGAAGAATTCCTTTGACTAGAAAAAGGTACAATGTCATAACTATGATAAGATTAGGTATCTTGACACTGCATATGAATGCTAGTCTAATAAAGATAAGAATTAAATAATGGTGATCTATAAGCCAATCTAACACATGAAAATTCCAATTCAGATTTTTATCCAATTATGCTCATGACTACAACCAATGATGAAGTATCAGACTCAAATTACAAGATTAGGTATCTTGACACCAGTTGTTTTAATAGAAAGATTAGGTAGCAAACAACCATAAATTGGATAATGTTGAACCAATCTTTTTGGTGGTTTTATTTTATATATTCGTGAGTCGTTTTTGAAAATGAGCCGGGATACTTAGTTATTTATAGTATATGATATGATATGATTTGAAAAAGAATTTGAATATAAGAAGAAGCTCATGTGCAACAATTATATATTTTTGCATTTTTTATTTTAATTTTAGTAAAAATATTTATGTTGACATAGTATAATACTCGAATCGGGTTCCCCTTTAACTAATAGTGCCACTTCAGCATTAATTTTAGAGAAAATTGACAAGGAAGTATTAAATTAAAAAAGGAGAAAAATTTAGAAATCCAAATTACTAAAAATGACTTAAAATGAGTAAATCAACATAATTCTATCCACCAACTTGGGGGTACATTGCAAGAGTAAACGAGCCCTGGCTTGCACGTCATGTTTCATTCAAGTGGTAATGGCACTTGTGCCTTTACAAGAAAGCTTTCATTATAGGTGACGTTCACTCAAAGCTATGTACAATAAAACACCTCCTAATAAAAAAAAAAAACACTAACAAATGCATTGAAGATACGGTTACCATGACCCTAAAAAAAGCCAAATTAAGAGCTTTGAAGTTCAAACGAAATCTAGCTAATAGAGCCATAATTAAATATTAGTGTTCTAAAGGAAAATGCTATGTCGCGAGAGATTTTGTCCCGACAACCTCGCGAGAGAGCTATTACAACTGCAACATTAATTTTTTCATAATCAAAGCCACACGTGTATTCCACTAAGAACAAAATCTAACGTCTCAAAACATTCTAAATAAATTCGCTATGTTTTCTGTCGCAGAAAATAGCATGACTCGTGTTCTAAATTTAATACTAATATCTTTTAAGGCATGTTTGCATTTGGTTTATTTTAACTTATCTACTCATATAAGCATTTATGATGATGTTTAAGATAATAACTTATAAAAACAACTTATAACATGATAATTATAAAATGTTTTCAACTTATAACACGCTAGCTACTACCTCTAGTCCTCTGCAGAATTTACTTCACTGCTAATCTGAAAAGTAACTTAACTCACTAATTCACAAAAATAGTCACATTTCTGCGTAAAAAAACCATGATCAACAACTTAAACCAGATAATATTACAGAGAGACAGATGATCACATACACGAAGCAATGGAAATTCACATAATGATTGGAACATCGAGGTGGCTGATGGTGTAACTCAATGAAGACGACAGAAAATGAAGACGATCCCGTTGAGAAGCATAATCTTCTAGCAAAATTCGAGCATCCCAGAAAACGTAGAAGACTGAGGAGATGAATAACAAGAAGTATGATGTTATTGGTACCATGTTGTCTGAAAACTTTAGCTTATTTTGATGTGAATAATAATAATGTGGGAATGAAATGCTTTATATGATTTAAAAAACAGAAATTAAATCACTTGGATAAGTTAGTACTTAATAGGTACTGACAAGAGGACAATAAAGGAAATTTCGAGCAAATTGAGATGGTGTATTGTCGGTGTGATGCCCTTAGCCAAGACACCCAGAAACTGGTCAAAAAGGAAGAAAAGGCCAAAGATGGAAAGAAAAAGCAATGCTGGTACTTTGGGACTGAATTTCTGGTTTTGAATGCACTTTAGACACCGTTATCAACACTCCAAGTCTTATAACGTGAAACTGATCAGCCATGTGCCCCACAATCATCAATTTCATTTTTTTCAAACCTGATATCTCATCAAAAGGAGTAAGGAATAAGGATCCTAGGATGTCATTTAGAAATAAATACGTAATCCTGCCATAAAGTGAATCCGTCGATCATTAATTATTTTTTACCTTTTTCAAAACTTTGTGCGTCTTTATCTCTTCAAATAGAAGAAATGGGGTAGGTCATAAATAGAGAAGATCCTAACCCCATTTAAAGAACAATTAATACAATAAATCAATCGCATCGTCTACTCACGGGTTCCATTTAAAACCATTAGTATAACTGTATATGGGTTTATTCTACCGAAATTGTCAATCTCATTTTTTATATAAAAACTTACTTTTTTAAAGATATTCAAAATTTAATTAATTGTGTGAAAGCAATTAAAAATATCAATACACACCTATTAAAAATTGCAGAACAATTTGTACCAAAAAAAAATTGCAGAACAATTTTTTAATTAAATGTAATATAATCAATTGTATTTTTAAAACTATCTTTCATGTAACTTATTTCACATAAATAATAGTACCATGTAATGAGAAAAAACATTAGCAATAGGTTATTATAATATTTTATTCTAGACTGATTAATATATATATTATCTAGTGGTATTAGTAAATAGGATAAAATTATTATTTCCTGACAGCAAATGGATAAAATTAATGAAGATTTGTTTTATTTAAAATTTTAGATTTGGTTTTCTTTTTCTTATATTCAAAAGCATTTAAAAAAAATATTTTATTAACTAGTATAGCTAGCTACTAATTTTATGTTTTATCAAGAAATACTTCCTCTTGGCAATATTATAAAAAAAAAAAAAAATCAAATTTATTGAATAATTGATATATTTGGTTTATGATATGAATCAAATATATCATGTTGTTCAATAAATATGAAAAAAAAAATCATTTACTTATAATTGTGACAATGCAAGAGGAGTATTCTACTAATTTTATATTAGGTGTATTCTTTTTAGAGGTAATATCAGTTGTATCGTAAAACCGAGAATATACATGTTGAGGTTCAATAAATAACTAAGTTGGTGAATTCAGTGTGATATCAGGTGTCAATTTTAAATGCGGATGATACAATGTGAAACTAAAAAGAGTTAATAGGTCTTTACCCCTGTAATATAGGTCATTTTCGGTTTTTTTTCCTGTAAAATTATTTTTTTGATTTACCCCGTGTAAAATATTTTTGTTTTGATTTACCCTCTAATAGGCCAAACAAAAATCAACTTTTTTTTTTTTCAAGAAATTTTCGTTTTTGTTTGGCCTATTAGGGGGTAAATCAAAACAAAAATATTTTACAGGGAGTAAATCAAAAAACTAATTTTACAGAGGGAAAAATCGAAAATGACCAGGGTAAAGACCTATTAATCCAACTAAAAATGATAAATGAACCATGAAGTGATAACTCTAATAGTTGGGATGATCATGTCATGTCCATAGAAGAAGAAAAAAAATGAGTTGATCTTGTTTTAAATCACTCTCTTCAATTTAGTCTTTAAACTTTAAAACTATACTAAATAGTTCTTCAACTATACAAAATCTATCAATTTATTCCCCAAAGTATATAAAAATCCATTAATTTAGTTCCAAAAATCTCAATATCATAGACTAAATTTCTGAATTCATAGTTTAAAGACTATTTAATATATTTTTATAGTTCAGAGACTAAATTGGTGAGAAATTGATAGTTTAAGGACTAAATTGATGATCGTTTTGGTTGTAAAATTATAAGGATCGCCTAGACTTATCCAATATATAATTTAAGAAAGCTATTATTAACTTTCTCTATGGTTCTTAAAAACTTCTAAATGACAATAAGGGCTAATTCTCAATACCGATTTGGTTAGATTTGGCACATTCGTTCAGATTGAATCCGAGATCTCACAGTTGTGTGTGTGAATATCATCATGTGGTGCTTACCAATTGATACAAGATAATAGTGTAAAAGGATACGAGATGGATACAAAAAATTTACCCTCTCTAAATCAATCTCGTATTCTGTTTGCCAATTTTTATCCTCTCTAAATCACGCAATAGATATGAGATTTATCAAGACTGTACAATCCAAATATGAAAAAACCCTAAAAAATTGAAGTGAGCATTTTACACATGTGAATTGAGAATCTTGAGGGGTAAAACAAAATTCAAAATTTGAATTGAGCATTTTTTTACCTTTAGTTTGTGGCATTCATAGGCGTAAGAAGTTTTAAAATTTTCGAAGTGAACATTTTACACTTTTGGATTGTAGAACTCTAAGGTGTAAAAAAATCTTGAAAAATTTAAAGTGGACATTTAACACCTCTAAATTGTAGAATTTGCAGGCGTAGAAAATTATGTGTGAATATTTTACACCTCTAGATTACATAATCTAGAAGAGTATAAAAAATCTTGAAAAGTTTGAAGTGAGCATTTTACACCTTCAAATTTTAGAATTCATGATGTAAATGGTTATGAAATTTTGAAGTTAGCATTTTACGCGGGAATCGGGATTGTGGAATCGGAAGGAGTAAAAATCTTAAAAAATTTGAAGTGAACATTTTACACCTATGAAGTATAGAATCCTAAGTAATAAAAAAAAATTGAAAGGTAAGTGGACATTTAACACCTCCAAATTTTAGAATCTTAACAAATCCCATCTGAATTGTAAAATTTCCGATTTCTTTTTGTTTTGGATTTTATAAGAAAGTAGGGTGGGGGTAGTTTTCATAATTTAAGGTACCCAGTTTTATTGACCCGTTTTATTATGGATTTAACGATTTGGTTTAGTTTTTGACCAAAAAATGTTTAAACTGACCTAATCTACATCAGTTTAATTCGAGTTTCAATGTTTTTCAAAAGTAGAACTAAATCAAATTAACGGTTTAATTCGGTTTAGTCCAATCCGATTTACCAGTGCACTTGAAATTTAAAAAATTAAGTCAATATTCCCACACTGCTTTTTCTTTGTATGCTGCATGTTATATTACCATGAATACTAAACCACCAACTGACTTTATGTATATCATTTTATGCAAAATCCCTTGCATATTATATTATACCATGCATACTAAACCACCATTCTAATGACACTTAAAGGACGAGGAAATGATCCACTTAGTGCAGAAGAACCAGCTTATATTGTTGCCTGTGACACTTTCAATTACCTCTAATAAAACTTAGTAAGAACTCTAAACTACATAAACAACTTCGTAATATCAGAGCAAACAACTTCAAATAATAGGCCAAACTGGAGAGAGAGAGTCTTTGAATTTTGATGTTCAAATAATACAACAGTCTTGCAACAAATGTATTCGGAACACCAATTCCGGGAGCAGAACAATCAATAAGTGAGGCCCAATTAAACCAACTAACAACATTTACAATGAAGGAACAATTCCCTTTTCCCACATCAAGAAAAAAAAAATCTCATTTGTTGCTCTTCCCTTATTCATTATTCAAAGTGGCCGCCTTATTGCACTTGCAAAAAGTACTATCGTTCTTATTCCTTATGGTATTGTTCAGGTAAGGGGTGATGATGTTTTTCGGTGTTGCAAAAATCCCCCCTTTCTCCCTGCCCTCCTGGTCCTTTTTATGCTAGAACCAACCATCCTCGGGGGCGAGGAAAAACCGCTTGGAGGTAATCTCGGACTTGTCCTTGCAACCTCCCCCTCTCTCAACTGTCTCTTGGGCGGACTATTTGAATTTCCCTCCTTTTGACATACTCGTCATGTGCGAGCACATGGCTACATTTAGGTCAGGGGTATGGAACTATGTGTCATGATGGTCCACTTCTCTTCCATTTATGGAGAATTAGGTACGATAATTGAGGAAGAAAGAAAAATGAATAGACAATAAAAAGAACAATAGAAGAATGTAAGAAACATTCATTGACTCAACGATAAGGAAAGTATTTAGTAACTTGGCTTAGCATGGATACAGGTTAAGAATATGTCAATTTTTGGTTTCTAAAAGACTACACTGGAAAAATGTTACACTCAAAGAAAATTACTTTATAGTTGATGTTGATTGTGACTGAAACTATCAATAAGCAGGTTGAAAAGTTGTGATTAAATATATAATTAAGAAACTACTCTATTTGTTGAGAACCAAAATAACAATTTTCAACCACTCAGAACACCATGAAAAGTAATCACTTTAACACCATTTGCCTAATATTCTTCCGAGTGACTTTAGCACTAGATTCTGAACTTTTCTTGTTCAAGCAACACGTATTAATAGTATCTTTTTTAGTTTCAAATTCAACTAAAAGTGTTCCTAAGAAAGTATGTATTACAGAAATATGACTAGACTAAACACTACACTGAAGTGTTTCTTACATTTCAGAAATAATGTACTTGCCACTTTGATACAATATACTGTGGACCATATTGGATAAACGTGACTTTAACAAAGACAATATTATCAACACATCAAAAGGAGCAATTCTTCATTAGTTAGTGAAAGCAAATAAATAATTCTACTAATCACAAAAGGCTTACCATTTGTCATGTTTAATTATACATAATTGCATATGTAGCATTAGTGCATTACACATTTCTTTCCATATAATATAATCTTAGTATGTTTGCATTATTTATATTTATCTTGAATGAAATCATGAGTATGAGAGGAATAGATAATTTAAACTTAAAATATTTTACCATAATAAATACATGAGTACAAAGGATCACAGAAGAGAATAACTTAAAAAAGAAAAGATGACACACTAAAGAGAATACAGAGGAAAGTGTAAAAAGGCTCCCCCTTTAATCTACACTTATCCACAATCTTGAAGACAATTGAGAGGTGTGGCAAATACAAAACAAATATCATCAATTAATCCATCTCTTCAATTATCTTCTTTTCCATTGAAACCATGATGAAGAGGAAGAACAATGCACTCAAACAGTAGGGTTACTCCTGAATGATCCTAGAGCTTTAACAGCACCAGCTCTTAAGATGAATTGATGGTAGAAGGCTGCAATGGCTGCCCCAATGAATGGTCCTACCCAAAAGATCCACTGACCACACATAAAGGAACAAAATATTAGAAAAAGTTTCCATATTCCTTATCTTTTTTTAGTTGACAACTTGACAATGCCAGTTCATTCAATACAAATAATTTATATGGCCTACAAGAATTAAGAGTATTAACTAAGTATATTAGATAAGCCAAAAATATATGTAAAGCCTATGTTTGGTTTCATGGCCAATTGGGTTGGCCACAAATCAATGATGGTTTGGATTCACAGTGAGTTATGCAAAATCAGTGAAGTCGATGATTTCAAACATGAGCTTGGAACCAAAAAACTAGCAAGAAGTTAAAAATGTGGAAAGGGGCACTCACATGGTCATCCCAGGGCTTATCTTTGTTGTAGATAACAGCAGAACCAAGACTTCTAGCAGGATTGATGCCAGTGCCAGTGACTGGGATGGTTGCCAAATGAACCATGAATACAGCAAAGCCAATGGGAAGTGGTGCCAAAACCTTCACATACAAAACAAAAAACATCACATCCATTGAATTAAAGCAGATACGAAGATATTCCAAACATATGAATACAAATAATTAGAAAAAAAAACATAAAAGTGACAAAACAAATGGAGGATGGACAGATGGGACAAGCATGCATGTGAAGCCCATGATTTTATTCTTTATTTATTAGAAGGATCTAGTAAATGTATTTGTAGGTATAATAGATGAACCAAAACTGATATTGACTTATCAGGAATAAAGGATGAATCTGGAAATTCCAATTAGATTTGCCAGCTCAGGACAATGACATAGAAGTCATAGGCACAATAACTATGAAGACTTTAATCTCAAAACTTAACACAAATTAGAATCCACTTTTTACAAGTATGGACATGAAATTCAACCACCTCCACAAACAACTCATACAAGGTATGATGGGGACCCCCATAAACCACAAAGGCACGCTGCTGTTGTGTGTCATTAACAACATCATTTCACTTGGAAATTATGGTGAAGGAAAGGAAAAAGATAGCTTTACCACCCTAGCATGTTTAGGTGAACCCAAAAGATGAAAGTAAGCACTGAGAAATTAATGATGGCATTTATATTCTGGAAAACTTACTATCAAAGATGTTGACTATAAGAAGCCAAGCAAACAAGTGGGTAAAAAATCATGAACATTGAACATTACCCTTATTATTTTTGGTAATTACTATTATTGAAATGAAACTCACTATTTAATTTTCTTTGCTCAGAAGCAATTTGAGATCATTGTCTTGAAAACTAGTTATTTTATATCTTAAAAAACAACCAAAGCAGAACCAAAGCACCAAAAAACAAACCAGTTCAAACTTGTTAATATAATCATCTACACTACCAATTTGAGATCATTTTCTTCAAAATTAATTATTAGTATTACATTAAAAAAGAAATTGGTTCCTCTAGGGTTATTTTCTAAAGTCACTTTATAAAATAAATAAATTAAGGAATCGCAAATATGTTTTAATAAAACCATGATTGTGTAACATGTGTGTGTATATGATTTTTTTTAGGTGTATATAGCATATCAATAGATTATTTGATTTTCTAATTAATCATTGAGCTTTACTTTATTTCTTATTTAAATTGATTCTTTAAACTCAATAAAAAAACTTATTCTTTAAAACACACCAAAAACTAGGAGGTTGCAATTTCAACAAAAGTATTTAAAAGAAAAGTAGATCAAACTTGTTAATTTAGAAAAATTCATGTCATAGCCACTTGCAAATACCTTATTTTTCCTTCCACATTTAGTCATATATACATTCCCTTTAATCAGTATTTTCAACATATCTCAGGCAACTAAATCACATGTTTGTATATTCTACACAGTTCATACAGTACTATTCATACATGCACTTAGAAAACAGGACAACAAGAAAAGGCAAAATAAAAAATATATAAAAATGAAAACATACCGGCACATGTGAATCTCTAGCACTTCTTTTAGGATCAGTAGCAGAGAAAACGGTGTAAACCAAAACAAAGGTACCAACAATCTCAGCACCTAATCCAACACCAGTACTGTAACCATCATGGAGAAAATTAGCTCCACCACCATATCTATCAAAGTAAGCACTTTGAAAAGCCTTAACCAACCCAACTCCAGCAATAGCCCCTAAACACTGAGCCACCATGTACATAATTGCTCTGATCAAAGACACCTTACGAGCCAAAAATAGCCCAAATGTCACTGCTGGGTTAATGTGACCACCTACAACAGATTTATTTCAAACCCATAAATTTTCATACTTTATAAATCACACCTTCAAATAATAGTAACCCTTTAAAAAATAAGCAAAAAACTCTATCAAGTTAACATTTTTTCATACACCAAAAATAGTAAAGTATGAACTATGTCTAAAAAAAATGAAAGAAATTACAAAAATATTAAGAAAAATGAAAAGTGACTTTATATTTCTAAGAACAAAAAAAATGTCTAAACCCTAACTCAACTGACAATACCGATATTGTTAGGTTGGACACTTTTATACTGATATTGTGTGAGTTTCAGTGATACTTACCACCTCATCTAAGGACTCAAAAGGAACAAAGAGATCTAAAGAGAAAGGAGTGAAGAAAAACAAACCTGAGATTCCAGCAGTGCAGTAAACAAGGACAAAGATCATGCCACCAAAAGCCCAAGCAATACCAAGAATTCCAACACCACCACAAGCATCACCACCAGCTTTAACATCAGTTTGGATACTGTAACCAATAACAGTCAAAACAGTAACGTAAAGGAAAAGTAAAGTTGCAATGAACTCAGCAATAAGGGCCCTATAAAAGGACCATTTTGTGAGTTCTTCAGCATCAATGAGTGGTGCTGGAGGAGGGTCATGGTAGTCTTTGTTAGAGAAAGAGCCACGTTCAGCAACTTCAACGTCCTTTGCCATTTTGGATTACCCTTTTGAAACAACACACTCAAACAAGAATGGAAGTTGTTAGAGAAGACAAAGAACAGAGAAAGGAAGAGACTTTGTTGATAGAGAAGTGTGGAAGAGAGTGAGAGGAGAGGGGTATATATGGTTGAGTTGATAGAGGAAGAGGATAGGACAATTTTTATTTTATTTATTTTCTCTTTCTTAAAAGTGAATCATGGTTTCTATTTTCTATAATTGTAAAAATCGGATAATTTGTCTATTAATAAATTAAATTTTTAATTGATTAAAATAATCCAGTAGATAGAAAATATTATCTAGTTTAATTTAGAATTTATATTATAAACTTTCTAACTTCTACATAACATCATTTCAAAAGTTTTTTATTAAAAAAAAACTCATTTGAAAAGTTTTAACATACTCGCTGGTCCATATATGTAGCACCTTTTACATTTTTCACACTTTTAAAAAAAAGTTGTTAGTGAATTAATGTATCTATTTTATATGTTAATATTTATCAAATTGTCATTTGTTTGTATGTATACTCCCTCCAATCTTTTTTATAAGAAAAGAAACCAAAAATCATCAAAACCAAGACAATCACTAGTGGTTGTAATTTTTTGAATGTTTTTACAAATATACCCTCATAAAAATTTGTGAAGTATTAATTATACTCACTAATATTAAAAAGACAAACATTAAATGAAGGTTAGAAAAGTCTTTTAAATAATAAATGTACCTTAAAGTTGGGACTTTTGCTTATATATAGGACCAAAGTTTTTTTTGAAAATTCTCTTATAAATAGGAATGGAGGGGTATTAAATTTGACTTTTCATATTTTAAGATAAGTTAGTAATACTAATTAAGGATACGTTTAGGAAAAAAATAATAAATGCATCTAATAATTTAAAAAATGATTTACCTTTAGAGATAAAAATAAAATAAAATTGGTGTTTAAATATAAGGACGAAGAAAGTATATCAATTGAGATGATAGGGAATTGACTCCGACTTTACAAATATATAGTGTTAAGTTTTTTAACTCTTTTATCAATTTAAAGATTTCGGTGTAACCAAAAAAACTTAAAGATTTTATTGATGGATGATATGTAAGTGTGTTTGCAGAAGAGATATCAAATTGATTTTAAAAAAATTGAATTTCATAGAGGATTTTGTGTGTTAGTTTTTTTTGGTTGCATATATAAAACATTTTTTTAAGGGATATAAAACATTTTGTGTGTTAGGTTTTTTTTTAAGAAATTTGTGTGTTAGTTTGATAGGTACATTTTGGCACTGAGCAACAGAGCACTATTTTTCTTTATTAAAAATAATATGAATATTTGGGTTTGATGGTATTTGCTTTCACCGACCCTTGACATCCACCACAAATTGTCACACATAACACCACCTCCCCACCAACACTCCCTTCTTTTTCAATTGCCTGTTTCTATTTCAACATTTTGTCATTTTATTATGTCTTCAGAATCTAGGAGTATATGATAGGTTGGGCTACTTTGCCTTTCACTCACGGGTTTGGTTTATAGACATTTCTTCAAACTTCTACAAGTTGTACATTATTCTACCACATTAATCTTTTTATTTCAGGGTTTTTGGGTCTTTACTTGTCTTCATCTGTTCGTTAAAACATGTTTAGTTGTTGTTTAGATTCTTTAAACTAGTAGTGACTAAACTTGAACAATTTAAATGTCGTAGGAAATTTTCAATAAACACTTAAAACTTAATTAAATGTTGTTCACTCTTATGTCGAAAAAATCGTGTCAGACTTCAAGTGAATTCCAAAATTTCCAACCCTAGCTACTCTTATCATTTTTTTTTGTCAAGTAGTCTATTGATGAGCATGGTGACATTACATGTTTTGGAAATCTTGCCAAATTGATTAAGTACAATGTACTCCTAGAAGCTGTTAATTCTTTCAAATGATTATACATGATGATCACGCATGGTGGTAGATTTGGATTTTATGTATCTTATTCGAATCCCTTATCCCTTAGCTGTTGAGTGAAAATCCCTCATGTTGTTGCCTTGTGATGGACCAACTAGATACTAATTTTAGCGATGCTTTGAATCAAAAAAAGATCAGAACAAGAGTTGTCATGCCCTATTTAAGCTTTCTTTTTTCCATATCAATGCTATGTAACAAAACAGAGGATATGATGTAGAGTTATTGTCGCTGAAGGAACATAAATAACATGTGGATTAATGATTTGATTTGATTTGTAATAACACATAACTTGTCCAAGTCCAAATCCCAGACGTTATAAAACAGAGAATGATTTGTGATTATAAATTCCGTTAAAAATTAGGTCAAATAAAAGAAAATATATTTGGATTTAGAGTCTATTTTGATTGGTTTATTATAAAAAAAAAAAAACGAATTTAACAATATTTTCTAAAATAGCACTACTAATATAGTGTCATATAAAAGAAATAATAGTACAGTATTACGGTTTGATACGGTATAGTGTCATATAAAAGAAATAATAATACAATATTATGGTTTGATTCGGTTCACCGGAAATCTTTTGAATGATGTGAAAGAAATATTTTAATCAATCGAGATTGAATTTAATTGGTTGAACTCAACGGGGTGTAGACTTTTTTTTTTATAGTGACTGAGGTTCGAACCTCATACCTACATATATTATGTATTGTTGATATCAATAGAGTTAATCTCACGAACCATTGATTTGTCATACGCATAGTTGTTCACATATTTCACATAAAAAAAAAGATCGGATTAGCTCATTTTCCCTCTCAATCGTGTGGGTGTATTGTGTTGATCTATCACTATCAATATATCACTAAACTCCGATTATGCGTCTAATCATACGACAAACATCTGTTTTCTTAATTTTCATGTGCCCGATTGAGTTGAAGGCTAACTTCTTCTTAATCCAATCGAATTGTTGTTGATAACCAATTTAAAATTTATTTATGTTCTCCATCACAAATTAAACTCTTTCGGCAAAAAAATCCAAATCCACTTACACGACTTCACAATTTATTTATTTGCATCAGTGGGGGGTTTTCATCTGATAAATTAACGTACTTAAAGTTTCCATTTGAATGATGTCTGTCCATTCACAAAACTCGCCAATTATGATTTTTAAGATTATAGTACTACCCCTATTTATTTCTACACAATTGTATTTTATGCAAGAGAGAGTTGAAGCGTTGAACTATATTTTAAAATTGCTGTAAAATGAAAAATACTCCACTAGTGACAAAAAAATAGTACTGCTATTGGTACTGTGGCCAGTGTGGTGTATTGACTGTTGAATTTGAACTGGACATGAAATTAAACAGGAGTGTTCCCTTTGAAACAGTGGTTAATTTTCTGTTCCAAATACAGAAACGTGTACAACACAACACAGGGTTAAAATAATGGCCGGTAACTCAGACTCAGAGAGGTAAAAGAGTTAATGACATCGTACACGCGTGTCAAAATATTATTGGACCTTATAGATAGCTTTGATCTTTTTTGAAAACACAACCTTCGAGGAATAAGACAACCCATATGTTACAGTAGTTGACACGTGGTGGACCATGAACCACACAACAAAACATGTTTATTGCAATTCTTTTTTCGAGTAGAAAAATGGAAAAGAGACACGCAAATCGGCGGAACAACAAAAAAAGTTATGGTTCGAAATGAGTTGGCGGTTCCACCGTGAACGTTGGGGTGTGGGGCCCACCCAGCCACTTTGCTTGCGGGTCCCGTTGTTTTTCAAAAGTGCAACGGTTTTCTTTTTCTTCAATCATCATCAATTTTTGTAACGGATACAAGACGATATGATCCAACTCATCATCCCGAAAATTCTAGAATTATAAATGTTCTTTGTATGTTTTCCGCATGGTTTAATTGTACGTTTGATCCCTTATGTTTATTCTAGTTTTTAAGTTGGTTCTTTATGTTTTAAAAGTTTCAAGTTGGTCCCTTACATTTTAAAAGTTTCAAGTTTGTCCAAAACTTATTCCAACGTGAGCAACGATTTGAACCAACTTGAAACTTTTAAAACATAAGAGACCAACTTGAAACTTTTAAAACATAAGGGACCAACTTGAAAACTAAAATAAACATAAGGGATCAAACATGCAATTAAGCCTTCTTTTAGGTAGTCTAGTGGTTAGAGCTCACACAATTTAATTGTGAAGAAGTGGAGTGTCCAAGGTTTGAACTCCAGCCCTGCATATGATATGCAATATCTCTACCAACTGAGTTAAGCACGAGAATTCCTTGTTAGGTTTATGTATGTGTTTTCATAGATATCACTCAGGTGACTTTGTAGTCGGCGACAATATCACAAGTGTATAAAAAAAAACATGTGAAATAGAGAGAGAAAAGTACTTTGTAACATCGTAGTAGTTGACGAATGTCACAAATATCATCAACCATAATGTCACCCAACTGCTACTCGTTTTCAATGCTCCCTCTTATCTCATGGGCCATGAGGGTGGAAATAGGTGGTGACGAATCCATTTTTTTTTGCCGAATTTTGAACCCGGGCATTGCATACGTTATGTATTGTTCCTACCAACTGAGTTAAACTCACGAGGACATCTGATTTTGCTTTAATAAATCATATAATTTAAAAGAAAATGCTAACAAATATCATAAGACTCTTGTTAAAAAATTTAATGAAAAACTTTCTTAAAAAAATTATGCAAAAATTATGCATTTATTGTATTAAAACATTGAAAATTGATTTTTGTTTCATCAAATTCATCAATTATTTTATTTTATTTCTTCTTAACAAGTGTTTGTTAGCATGACCATAGTTTAAAAAATTATGTCTCGTATTAGATGACATAGTTGACAATGTGAAAAATTGATGAAACATACTTCAATCATATTTTTTTTATCATTTTAATATATAATTTGTCTTTGAATTATTTAACTCCTTTATTTGTGTGTTTAAGGCTCAAGCTTGCATAATCGCGATAAATATTTTCTTTTATCAAAATCATTTTTTAATCAAAATCATATAGTAGTAATTAGTGAGAGAAATTCAAGTAACTATGAATGAAAGAAGGCCTATAATAGCTCGATTCCATCAACCAAATAGCAATATCATTCAGAGACTTTTTATCCCGATGTCAGTTGGACAATTTTACGAGTTTTTGTCTTCCAAAGACCTTAAACCCGATACCTTAGGAAACAAGTATCGCGATTTCACCACTCTCATACTATGTTAAATTGATTTGAATTTCATTTTAAATGCTAGCTTAAATGATGATGCCTAAAAATATTTGTACATCTAATATCAAAATGTTTGTTTGCCCGAAGCAATATGTGGTACAAATTGTTGTATAACGTCAAAGTAATGAAGAGCTTGGTAATGGTAGTGGTGAAATTGTAGTATTGATTCCCTAGGTACATGGTTCTACTCCTGCAGAAGACAAACACTCCCAAATTTATCCAGATAGCAAGCGAGGGCGAGAAGATTGTGAATAATAGTGACTTCCAAGTTTATCCGGTTAAACATACAATCTTGTATAAATTTAAATTTTGTAACTATGTAATTTGTCCTTTAACAGTATATTTTAAAAGCTCATTAAACATTCATCTAAACATGTCTAATAAGTATCATACAATTTTTAAATTTGATCAGCCAAAACTGAGTCAATCCAGTTTGTGAACACCCCGCTCTTTAAATTAAGTTACTCTTCACATTTACGTTTTACTATTATTACATGAACTTTTTTTTTTAATATTACATTGAAAACTTATCTCATGATCATTTCGAGGCTTATATATCTTTATTTTTGTCAAAGAAAGTCCTTTTTACTATTGCATCTTTTGTAACAAAATGTTGTGTTTCAAAAAACAAAAGAAAATAATAACCAATGTGCATAGTAGTAGTACTCTTAGATCAATTAAGGCAGACTGGTTGTTAAAATTAATAATAATATTCGGGATTTTTTTTTTGTTAAGAATATTGAGTTTTGTATTTGTAGTTTATACCAACCAAAGAACCTTTCCCTTCTAGATATTTCCAAAATTAGCTAACTTCGTTTTTTTATCAGTTTGTTAGTTAGGGCTAAGTATATGAAGAAAGAAAATGAGAAAGGATAAAAAAAGGGATTAGTTGGGAAATGACAAATTAAGCATTACTTGTAAAGAGGAAAGGCTAAGCTAGGACAAAGAGTCTCTATAAGTAGTAAGTGATAACACTAAATAATGAATAATTCCAATTGGGTTTGCAATGAAATGATTACCCTGCCAGCAATATTATAAATAAATTTAATAGTATAAGAAGATTATGTTCCAATTACAATTAATTAATCAATTGGGTTTATAAGATAAGATTGACCCATTGAAACAGAGCATTTAGCATAAAATTTGATTGATAAAATCGTATTAATTACTGTCCACCAATCATTACATGTTTTATATGGCCACCGAAAATGTTTTATGTTTTTGATTTTATTTACTTTATATAGAGAAATTTAACTAAGTTGGAGTTCAGCGTTCAAATATAAAGGATTTTAGAGCATTTTAGTTGAATACAGACTCTGATAGAGTATGGGTGGACTTTTTATCAAGTGAACAAACATAGGCATTGGTAAATAGTTTAATGCTCTGTGAACTATCCTACTCTTTATTTTGTTATATGAATTTGAATCCGTTAAATCTTTCATTTTATAATATGATGATAATATCATAATCTTTCTGTTTAAGGCAAATTTATTTATATTCGTATCGATTGGGTAAATGATGAATGGTGCAATTTTTCGTATAAAAAATAAAATAAGATAGGATCTGTTGATATCATGTGTCAACGAATTTGTTGACACCATATCTCAATCGTTCAGATGTATTAATCATAGGATTCACAATGTTTAATTAAAAAAAAAGGAGATTTAGGTATTAAAATTACACGTGGATTTTTAGAAGAAAAGAGGAAAGAGAGCATGAAAATATTTTGACGGAGAAAAGGGGAAAGACCGTGAAAAGAAAAAAGAAAATGCCACGTGATATTTTTAAGTGAATAAATTGAAACCTTTAGATTAAATAGATCTAAACGGTTGAGATTTGGTGTCAATGAATCCTATCAAAAAAAATATATGCAATTTTTTTTTGTAAAGATGCAATTTTCTTTTGTCTCGCATGTTATATAAGAAAGCATGATTATGTCTAGCCACCCATACCCCTCTTCATTCAATTTAACACATTGTTTTCTCTATTTCTCTTGAGGTGTAAATGAGAAATGTATTTGATCACGGTCTTTCATTTCATTATAAAGAATGTGCCACAGTTTATTTATTTTTAAAAGCCAAAATATTTTATTACTTTAATAATCAAAAACATTAATATATGGAGTAGTTTGTAGCAGCTTGTCAAAAATAAAGAGGAGTAACATGTAACATGTTGCATTTGGATGTCAATGGTTTTTAGTGTCATTTGTGTCATTTTTTCTCATCTCTCTTAATTATTCATTCTCTCTCATCTAAATAATTTATTTTAATCATTTATCTATCATTCCATTTTGCCTAAAATAAACTAAGTGCACCAATAACATCAAAAGCTAATGACACCTATGTATTTTCCTTTTAACAGTCACATTTTAAGGAATTTATTTTGAGTTTCATACACTATTATCAGTGGTTCCGGCAACCGCACGTCATACTTATGAAACCATGCATATTTTGCTCAAATTGTTGGAAAAAGTTATAAAATTGTTAAGCACCACAATTATTATCATCTATATTTTTTTGGAATGATCTAGAATGTTTTTCCTTTTTTATGTAATTTTTTTGTTACATTTATAAACAAAAAACAATTTTTTAGATTTATTAAATACCTAATATATTTAATATATATTATAGACCAAATACAAGAAATATTTGATGAATTTAAGAAAAAGCTTTTTGTTTATTATAAATGTGATCGAAAGAAGTATCGGTTGGTGTGGTTAACGAAAGAAAATAAGTGTTTTATTCTATTGCTACCTTATCTTAATTAAGATCTCTCATTAAACTCTATCAAAAAGACGAGTAGCACTTAGGTGACTTTGGTGTCTTTGGATGCCTTTGTCTATATCTCTCTTTTAATCAATAATTCTCTCTCATCAAAATAATTTATTTTAATCATTCAATCATCACTCTCATTCATCTAAAATACACTAAAATCACCAAAGTCACTCAACAGCACAAAGTCACTGAAGTGTCATCCCAAAGCCATGTTGCCATGTGAGGTTTCTCCAATGAAAAAAATGGTATAGATTCATCTTACCATGTAACTCACAATGATATTTCCATTAGAGATGCTTTGTATAATAACAAGACTTCACATCCAAAACAAAAACCGAAAAGATATGCACACAATCGAGTCCATCTCAAACCAACCAGATTACAGCAAAGGAACCCTCAATCTTTGACGTTACATAACGTTTGCATCTCAATGTTTTTATTTATTTATTTATTATTCTCCAATAGTTTTCATGATAGTGATTTATTTATTATGCAGCTACAAAAATCGAAACGTGCAATGATTCTTTAATAAAATCAACACAAAAGGAATTTGCCTAACTGGTACATTCATATATATGATTTGTCAATATGCATGCACTTTGCCATATTCCAAATGTAGACTTGTCCAGAGACCACGTAAATTCATATTTCATATCTGTTCTCCTATTCAATTTTTAAACGAATTAAAGAAATATTATGAAAATAGAGAGAGAAGGAAAATTAAATAAATGATGTAACCACATATAAAAGTAGGGTGGATTTTAGGGTCATCAGGGTTCAATTAAGTCCTTCACCGGTGAACCACCATGAACAATTACTAAGAGTCATTAGATTAATCAAGATCATACACCTTATTATACACTTTCTGTACGATATCACACCTCACTTATTTTCCTCTATCCTCCCACCACCACTCTTCAATTTACGGTCTATCTTTAATGGTTTTAATATCTTTTCTCTCATTCAAGGAATGCAATGCAACTGCCTAGCTTGGATTCCAAACACTACAGGCCGTGTTTCAACAAAATAATCATTAAAAATATCTGTCATGTTAAGATCTACAGTAGCCCTAAAAATGGATTTTCTTTTTGAGGCACTCTGAAATACTAAAAAACAAAAGCTCCATATTTGATTCATTTATCATGTTGAGAATGAAATAAAAGAAAGAAACAAAAAACAACCGCAGTAAACACTTTCTGAGTAAAAAAGCCACTTGAATTTTTGGGGTGTGTCTAATGTTAAAATGACATTCTACATGTGTTTTGAATATTTAGCTTTGCAGTTTGATTTCTGCAAACATTGTTTTGTCACAGTTTTAAGATTTCAACAAAGAGTGGTGGTGGGAGGATAGAGTAAAATAAGTGAGGTGTAATATCGTATAGAGAGTGTATAATAAGTTGTGTGATCTTGATTAATCTAATGACTCTCAATAATTGTTCATGGTTGTCCACCGATGAGAGACTTAATTGAACCCTCATCCTAGAATTCACCTAAAGAGTAGTAGATAGAGAAAATGAAAAGAAAAAAAAAATGTTAAAAAGGTATAAAATGCATGTGAAAATTAGGCTTCAAATATATTTTCCCTCAAATGAATAACGACCATATTGCTTTGTTTTCGCAATAATAATTTTTTGTTGAAAGGATCAGTAATATTTTGTTACCGTTTGATCAACTTTTTCTTTTGGATCAAAATTAGTTTCACATAATCCACCTTTGTTAACTACTACTATCTCCATTTTACTTGTATTTTTTTTTTTTTTGTCAAGATTTTACTTGTTTTTTATTTCAAACTTCGCTCTCAAACAAATACAGGTTAGTTTTGTATAGGTGCGTGCATGAGTGTGTGGTGGTGAGGAGTTGCTGTATCTTCAATAAGAAGAGATAAAATAACACAAATAGGTTTGATAAATTTAAAAAATGATAAAAATAATAAAAATAATTTAATACAATATGTCTATTTTTTTACATTTTTCTATTTCTAAATTGAATCCTTCATTTCTTTTCGAGTCAATATATATACCATAATAGTTACACACACGAAAGCAGAGAGTCTCACTTTAGGGAGAAACTTTGTGATGTGTCAAGTGTGAGTTAACGTTGAGATGTGTCACGTTCTTCAAGTCACAAATGCATCGAATCAAGGTATGAATATTTTCATTACTATTGAAGTTTTCTGTTACCTACCATGTTGACTAGTACCTTCGAGTCACTCTACTTGAATTAGGTGGGTAGTCCCTCGTCGCCAAACCAAATCCATACTGATACATGCTCCACATCTCTGCATAAAGCGCATTGCAAGCTCCAATTTTATGGGCATACCTAATCAAGCAAGTTCCACTATTATCTCGAAGAAGACCGCCACATCGCAAAAGATTATTTGAGGTTTTATGAGAACCATCACAGTTGAGTCTGACTCATCTCTCCTGAGGTCGCTTCCAACCAATGAAAATAATATCCTTTTTATAACGAGGGCAACCAATCATGTGTGTTTGCTCACAACTATTAATCTCCCTTGCCATCTTGAGAATCACCTGAGTTGGATTGATGGGTGGAATCCCTCTTTAAAGATACTTTTATTCCTCCACGTCCACAAGGACCAACAAGTTACCATGAAAAAATCTCGAAATCTTATATAATAAAAATTACCTTTTTGACGTTAAAAAAAAATGTAAATATATCAGTATGTTCCCTAAAAAAAATATGTTGTTTTTTGTTGAAGATGTCAAACTAACCTATCGAAATTAATAGATAAGAGAATCGGAATCCTAAAGAGAAACATGTTAAGGTACAACAACAACCTAACCAGATCGATTCAATTGAGTTATTTTTTTTAAAGTTTATTGATGTAGTTTTATGCACTTTCCCGAACAGATACACAGTCCTATAACTCAAATTCAGTTGGCTCTTGGCTTATCACAAGATATATTACCGTTTTAGTAAGCCATTTTTGTGTTTTCCACGTTAACAAATCTGAGACAACCCATGTTGATTAATTTGGCACTGGGGCGGTGAGCCAGCATGCACTTCGTCCCTTATATAGCTACATATAGATATAGATAGCATAAACATTGCCACACAGAAGCCACTTTCTTTGACCTCCAGAGCGTTTTGTCTTCAACCATATACTCTCTCCTTTACCTTTTACTTTCATTTTTGACTTATTTATAAATACCTGACAAATATGAAATTGTTTTAATTTTTTTTATAATATTCTTAATTATTATATTATTTGATTCGTTTTAAAATCTCCGTAAACTTAGCTCAATTGGTAGGATATTGCATATTATATGTAGGGGCTGAAGTTTGAACCTCGGATACTCCATTTCTTCACAATTAAATTGTGTGAGTTCTAACTATTAAAAGAAAAAAAAAATACTAAAATTATGATTGGTGAAATAATAGCGAATGTTGCATCCTCTCAACAAAAATCTAATGTTACATTAAACTTAAAAAATACTCCACAAGTAAACAAAGGACATAATATTTCTGCAAAGGTAACAAGGAAAAAGGAACAGAAGATTTTATTTTACGACAATCATCGATATCATTGACTTATAAATTTGAATTGATCGTCTCATGTGTTTATATGGATTTATTTAATAGTTTTCTGGATTATGCAAGCTTTGTCTTAAGGCATATATTAAGAAATCCATAAGTAGAAATTTTACATTTGAAAAATCAAGTTTTATTGTTTTAAAGAATGAAATGCACGGCACCTTTTTAAATAATATATTTCTACATTCTTTTTTACCATTTATCGTATAATTCATATATTATCAATTACAATGTTACATTCTAACGTAGGCAGACTGACTGCACGTATTGAAGACGAAGTGGCGCGTAAGAGATACTCAATGAGAATGTTGCATATTTGATATTCGGTATCTGATTAACTCAAATTATGTTTTTTCAGAAAGGAAATTTGCTCACAAGCATAACTCATCGATTTGCAATGAATCATGATTAAAAATTGTTGTTCACACATTTCATAAGGCTGAAACACACATATAAAAGACGAAAATACCCCTCGGCAGTTAACTGCCGCCGATTTCGTTTTTCCTCGATAGTTAACTGCCGTCGGTTCCATCGTCAGTTAACTGCCGAGGAAATCAATTATGCAGACACTGGGTTGTGCATAATTCAGCCAAGCCATTTTTGGGCCAGTTTTTACCTGTAATTAAACCAGAGCATTTCCAAAGGCAATATAACTCATACAACATTTATACTCAGGCATAAAGAAGAAAACTACATTATCTTTTACAGTTGTCCATAATTAAATCAAATCGACAAGGGGTTCAAATTACACGAATGTTTGAAATTCATCAAAACGGTAACTAGTGTCCATAATTAAACAACACATTACAACTCATTACATATTGTTAAATTAAATCCCTACTTACATTCTATGCAGTTGCATATGGAATGAACATACATATATAATATATTATCTTCCACCATATTCCGAAACATAAATCTGACGTCGCTATCCTCGCGAATAAGTCAAGGCATATAGCTTGTCGTTTTTCATGCGTGTTCATCTCTATCTTCTCCTAGGTTTATGCAAGACATTTGAGCAAATAAGTGACGTGTATATTGATTTTCACCAAGATGCTCAAAATAAGTGTTAACTTGTGCCTTCAAATCATCTAGTGAGTCGGTCGGCGTTATCATAACCTTAACAGTTTTTTTCAAAGAAGAGTACCGAACACGACCTTCAATTTTTGCAACCTCAGACATGTTTAACTTCACAAAAGCATAATGAAAAAAAAATCACACATTAGGATGTAATTAAACGAAACGTAATAATCAATAAAATGTATATAAAATGCGTAAACATTAATAAGGAAGAAACAAATATGCACTAGTTTCACCACATAAAAGTAATGTTATCATATATTTATATAAATTACATAATGTTAGTTATATATTGACCACAAAAAATTGGCGTTATAATTTCGACCCCAAAATATACGTTGGTGTAATTTCTACAAAAAAAAGGACTAACACCGACAAAAAAATCACTCATTAATGACCAAGTGATTGGGGAAGATCAAGTGAAATAGAATCTTCTTCATCTTCCCCAATAACTTCAAATTGTTGTTTTGCTTTTTCGGGAGCGTCCAATAAAATAGGTTCTGCTTTGTTTGACTCCTTTTTTGGTTGCGGCGGTTTCTCTCCCTTTTCAATAATCATGAGCTTTCAGAACAAATCATGTTGATCCAAATACTCATCTTCCCAAGTCACCGCATCTTGATTCTTGTGATTATGCCGCTCCGTAGATGATGGAGGTATGGACAACCATCCTTCAAAAAAATAAGCACGAAATGATTCAGAATTAACCCAAGGCACATGACGGGACTTTTTTGCTTAGCCGATGGTGGCTCTCTTAGTGAGAAATAAGATTCTGGATTTTCAATTTGATGATTTGTCAACAAGACCACACACCTTTGGTAATAATTAGCAACAATGTGTCCCGTGTCCAGAAAACACACAAAGAACAGCAAAAAATAAACAGATTAAAAGCAACAATACCTGTTTTTTAACGTCAAAAGTGTGTTGATACCTCCTAGGATTGATGCACCAATGATTTTGGGGCAATATTTGATGTAAAATATATTGGATTTTGGTGTTTAGATGGAAGAGGAAAAAAAGATGATGATGAAATAGTGATTAGGGGGAGCAGGTGGTTGCTTCATCTGATAAAACAGCACCTCGGGAGTTAACTGCCGAGGAATAGTGAAACCGGCGGCAGTTAACTGTCGAGGGGTATTTTCATCTTTTATACGTGTTTTTCAGCCTTATAACATGTGTACACAACAATTTTCATCATGATATATGAGTGAATTTAGACATTCGAAGTTATCCCAAGGCACAAAACTGAATTTTTATTATTCCACACAACTTTATTATTTTTCTGTTTTGTTTCAGTTTGTTATTTTCAGCCCATTATGGTTTGTTATTTCCCTAGTATTTAAGATAATGGATGAGAGTGAATTCAAATATAAAAAGAAATTTAACAAACACAATATTTTTTTGTTACCCCACAAAATATATCGTGTAACAAACATGATATGAATATATGTAAGTTATTTTTTCTTTAAGTGTAACAAACAAGACTAAGGCTCCGTCTGGTTTGAACTTATTCTGAGCTTATGAAAAATAGCTTATGTAAATAAATAAAATTTTATTTTAATTTATAAGCTCTCACTGACGAAAATCATATTTTCATAAACTGTTTTTTCATAAACTACCTTAAAAACTTATAAATAATACATAAAAACTTATTTATTTGCATAAGCTGTTTTATATAAGCTCTAAAATAAGTTATTCCAAACGGACCCTAAGTATATGTCACTGTAAATATAATCAATAAGAAAATGATCGTTATTCTATTTTTTATTTTATATACAAACAAACCAAAATACGTCGAGTTGATAAATATTATGTTATATGCTTCGACAATAATTTGTAGATAAATCGATGTACGAATAATTTCTATTAATATTCAAAAATTCTAATCAAAATTATACAAACAAATATAATAAAATATACACACATGTTAGCGCGGTAAAAGAGCGGACAGACAGGCACAATAGTGTCCGTCTTTCCGCTAGTCATTAAAAAGAGCGATAGTCATGTTAGATTTGAGTTTTGACAAAGTTGAATCATCTAGTCATTTTATATATTAAAAAAAATATGAAAGAATATACGGATATAGACAAAAATATGATTAATTATGGCTTTTCATCTTGAAATGCTAGTAAAAATTGTTTTGTATAAATATTTGGATATTAAATAAAAAGTTCAATGTTTTTTTTATGAATTCTGATGTTTTTATTTATCCAGATGTTAATGTAATAAAATGTATCACCTTCAAAGATATTTTTTTTTAGGGAACCTTCAAAGAAATTATTTTCCTACTTTGGAGGTTCAAATTCTTTATACTACTTAGATCAAATTGTGCATTGGTCGTGAATCAACAAATCTAAAACACGAGCTTGAATATATCATGCGTGTATTAGTTTTGTCAGAAGAAAAATGATATTTATATAACTATTTTGTAGCAATTTTTTAACAATTTACTCTTTCATATTCATCATTCTATTTTTTTTATTGTTTTGATCAATAAAAAAAAGAAAAAGGGTATTATCACAAAATTTGTCATAAATAATTGTTCAAATATTAATACTCTTGTTACCATAACCCAACATGTCACATATGTAATTCAATTCGACATATCCTTATTTATTAACTTGATTAGGTTTGCAGCAACTTAACCTAATAATTTCTCTCTAAAATGCTGCATTAGGTTAGCAGCAATTTAACCTAACAAATTCCATCTAAAATGCAGCGCACCAATTTAACCTAACAAATTCCCTCTAAAATGTAGCAATCCCTAATATTTCTCTTCACTGATGAGCTTTTCATTCCCATCATGTTGTGTCATCGTTTGTATATATCTATTGTTTATGTAGATTTTTTTTTTTGTGCAAGTTGTTGTACACTTATTTAATACGTTTACAAACAGAATACCCTAATTTTCATGCAAACTCGGCTACCCTAATTTTCATGCAAACTCGACTATATATAGCAAACCCTAAACCATGTTTCTCTCAAAAAAAAAAACCCCTAAATCGTGGTAAATTACATAGACATCAGAAGAATCATATATTTTGATATTTTGATTTTTGCAAATGGAAGGACGTGACCTTACAACCTTCCTCTCATACCACTGCTTTACTGGTATTCTAATACATGCATTTTATCGATATGCATATTTTTTCGAGAAATGGAATATCCTTTTTGCGTTTTTTGTTTTTAGTTTGAGATGTTTACACCAATATTGGCGGTCTTCCTTTTACAGCAAAGTAGCAATGCCCATTATTTAAGAGACTCAACATCAAAATTGGAATGAAGGTAGTCAACGGATTCTATATTATGTATCTTTTTTGTTAATCGTATTCTACTGTTGTTTTTTTTTTATTTTTAAATTTAATCGCATTCTGATGGATAACTAAATAAAACTAATCCCCTTAAATGCTAACTCTTGGAGCAGAAAGGATGAGCATGAAAGTAACAATAAATGCAATGAAGTAGTAATTTATGTTAATTTTTCTTTTAGATTTTTCTATTATATTTTATTTTTGAACCATGTATTTGCTTTTTGTTTTGCTAATTTTTTCGTTGTTTTAATTAATTTTCTTGCATTCTTTTTGTAGACAATGCACTTTTGAAAGATGCTCACATTGGGTAACATCCATGACTAGGGAAATATGCAAGGTTAAACTTTATATTGGACTCGAAAGACATGATTTACTGATATAAGAGATACCATCAAAAACATGAGGTTTGTGTAGGGATGTTATCAAAGAGCCCAAAAGATAGTCAATGTGATAATCAATTTAATACTTATATATGACACTCTAAAAATACAATCAATTTAATATCTATATATGACACTTTAAAAAAAATCGTGCATCGCACGAGTCGAATTCTAGTTTCAATGTACGTTGTTGTTGTTGTTTAATTCTTAGTTTTTGAGTTTGGTGTCTATAAGATGCAACTCGTGCGTTAATGCGTGGGCGTAAATAGAATTTTGGACTTTGACAAGAAAGGCATGATTGAGATTGTAGTTGTGGGTCAGTGCCTCTAGGTCTAGGACCAACCCACACAAAATGACCTTCCTTGTACTAGCCACGGTCCGTACCCACCTCTGTCACCAGTTTATATCAATCTGTCGGGGTGTGTTTAGATTCACCCAACCTTATAAACCATACATGTTTTAATTAGCTTATGAGTTTATGCAAATAAATATGTCTTTATGTATTATTCATACGTTTGTTAATGTAGTTTATGAAAAAACAATTTATGAAAGTATAATTTTCGTTAGCAAAAACTCATGAATTAAGATAAAAACTTATTTATTTTCATAAGCTCAATCTAAACGGGGATGTCTATCTTAAGATTTTTGATATCATGTACGAATCAATAAAAGTGTGCTCTTTTAATCATTCAAACGTCTTTTTTCTTATATTTTTTATTGCAAAAAATTCATTCATAATAAAAAAAAATTTGAAAATATATTGTTAATATAATTAATCAAAGAGAGTAAACAAAATATCTACATAGCACTAACTACTACTTCCTCCGTTTCAAAATGAGTGTCGTTTTAGCAAAAAAAAATTACTTCCAAAATATTATTCTTTCTTTAATGAAAAACAAACCAATAGTTGATTAGGTTAGGATAATATGATAAAATAACATATCTCATTTCTTTTAATTAATGTATTTCTTAATATATGTGTAAAAACTTTAAACGAACATTTATTTAAAAAAAAATGAAGGGAGTAAGTAAAATAATAGCTTTAGTGCTCTTTAAAAAATACCACCCCTCTTACCCACGCTTAGAGCCACCCCTAACCACAAGGTCCCGTTAAAGAGACTAGCATGACTATTTAGCACCGTCCCGTGGCTACATATTCATTCTCTGAATGAATAGGCATATTATTCACCACCACCATCATTGCATTCCCACTGCATTAGATATTTAGACTTTAACAAAGAAAGAAAAAATTAATAGGTAAGGAGAGAAAATTTAAGGATGATGCAATTGTTTTTATTATTTGAAAAAGAAAATTTATTTTTATTTAACCATATGTGTGTATAGAAAAATTATATTTGTAAAATGTTAAGAAAACCATTATAAAATAAATCTAGATTATGTGTAAAATGTCCAATTTGTACTATGTTGAATGTAAATTGATTTATGTTTGAATTTATTTACATCAAATTGAATTGAACAATAAATTTGAATGTAAAATTCACATTTAAAAATTAAAAATTAAAAATCAAAGTTTCAAATTAAAATCAATTTTGATGCAAAATCAATTCAATTAGAGAATTTTCAAACATATCAAAATAAACTTTGGTTCCACCAAAATGGAGATGCAATAATCCAACACCGAATGACACAGTGCTGTTGCTTGTAAGTACTTGTGCTTCTTTTTTTTTCTTCCTCACTTTTCATTGGTCAAAAACAATAGAAAGAAAAAAAGAAAGAGAGAGAATAAAAAGATAATGTGAGTATGTGAGAGAAAGTTGTCAAGAAGTTGTCATAAAGTGGTTGCACAAATATCATTTCTTAAAATTTATGCTAGTTACAGTAGTGGCGACCGGCAAGTGAACATTAACTTATATGGTCAAGAATGAAATGCTTACTAGGGCCACCCCGCCGGCCAGATACATAAAACACCATATTTGGTCTCCTTCCCTACCCCCTAGCCTACCATAACTAACCTACAGAAGCAATAACGTACGTACGTGAACCTTCCATTGTCAATTACAAATGTAACAAATGCATATCATAGACATTGTCATAGAGTTGAAAATCACCAAAGTGTCACCTGCTTCATTCTAACCTTAATATTGCCAATAAACTATATGAGATAGGTTCTGGATATGTTTTTATAAGTTAGACAATCGTCATCTTATAAACGGGTTTTGAAGAGTTTAAGTTAGGATTAATCTAAATTCTGAAATGGTATCAAATGATGTCTAAGATCCATTTGACCATTAACTATCAGATCCATGTCACACTTTAGATAATTAGTCCTATGCAAGAGGGAGGTTGTTAAAAAATCCACATGAGATTAAAAAGTGTTACATTCCTATCTCTCAAATGTTATTTGTTCTACTGATATACAATTGAGGTGTTAGCTCAAAGATCAAAATTTAGTTTCCTTCCCTTAAATACACGGTTCAAATTCTCTCGTCGATGATCGTAAATGACCATATATATGCCACTTCAATCATAGATTTTTTCTCTAACCCAATTTTTTTTTTTGTCAAGTTCTCTTACCCAATCTTATTTAAACTAATATATAATATTAAAAAACACTTTATGCTTTGTAACAAAAAAAAACTTTATGCTTTAATTTATTCTCCATTAAAGTATGAGTAATTTTGTCCACGTGAACTTAACTCAATTGATAGAGACATTTTATAATATATGTAGGGGTTAAAGTTTGAACTTCGGACACCACAAATTTCTAGTCGCTAAACTACTTGATAAAAAAAAATATGAGTAATTTTTAATGCGTTTTCTTTCGTATTTTAAAATTAAAATCAACTGACCATTTGTTTTTTAAGGATGATATATAAACATAAGATTGTATGCGAGTTACACTCATAACTTTCACCACTTGTATTTTATACATTTTCTATCCGAATTAAAACGGGTTACAATTCCTTTAAACAATGTTGAGGGAATTTGATTACATTTTCTTTAAAGTATACTAACGACGTATATAGAGTTTTATGTAATTTATGGTTAATCATCGAGATGGATCATAAGATATGCAGTTGAAGAAAGACCATCTTTGAATGCAACTGCGTTGATAACCACCTCATTGATCATTAAAATCTCCATCATTTTTTATCTCTCTCAAAATACAAGTTACTAATGTAAGAACCGTAAATCATTACTCATAATCTTCTCATCTTATTATTCATGATCAAAGCAATGTAATTTTGCATAATGATTTAGATGATCAAGGGAAGATAGAATCCTTATATAAGAAAAGGAAAAAAGAAGAAAGAGCTTTAAATTAACTCTATCTAATAATCCTTATATAAAACATAATTAAAACTAAGAAGAATGAGCATTTCCATCTTATTGGGAGGCTGCCATCTTTGATATCTCTTCAAGGAGAAATTTGGTCTCCACAGCAAAGTCAACATGAACATTGAACAACTAACCTCGTTTGCCTCTTCTCGTTATTATACTCAGTTCTAAGAAACACTAACCCGCAAGAGGTGTGGAATCCAAGTAGTTTGCTTCAATTTCATTTTTTAAGGATTCTCCCTCCTTAAAAAAACAAAACAAATTTTATGACAATTGGCATGCGTGATTCATGATCAAACATTAAGAAACTTATTAGAGAAAGAGGAGCATAATAAAGTGATATCTCCTAGTTTACTTGAGATACAAGTTAACTAGTATTAGCTTGTTAATATTGATGATTTAGCTTGTAATTAGGCTAAGTGTAATCTTCCAGTTGCTTATAAATACTCCATGTAGCTACATTCACATCTATGAGAAATGAGATCATTTTCATTATTTGTTTTCCATAACAAAACTGGCATCCGATACGATACCTGTGATCTAAGGTTGTCTAGCTCATCGGTAGAGCACCCGATGATCTTCTCAGCTTCCTCATTGAAAGTAGATATATAAGCCTCACCATCAGAAACTCTTACAACCATCATATATTCGAGGGCAATACTACTATGCTATAGTTTGCAAAACTTCCAGATTTATTGAGATAGATTCATTACCTTAAATTGCATTTTTCATTGGTTTTCTAGCAACTTTCAGACCAGCACCCAACACCCATCACGCTTCCAGTAACGTTCTTATTGCAAGTCTTACAAGCACGGTACCAAATTGCCGGATATGACCTTAAGAAACTTGTATATCCTCTGATACCAAAGAATGCAGTCTGCTCAAAGTACTAAAAGAGACTAGATTAAACAAATGTCTACGATTGAAATTCGTTGAAGGTTGGTAATTTGATATCAGTTATATATTAACCATCTTAGTAATGCTAGGAAATGAAAAATTAGAATCCAGAATAGTGGTATGCATTATTAGACCAGATATATTGTGCAAAGAATACCTCCTCAACCTCCAAAGAGGGGTTTGAGGTTATGTAATAAAGTGGAACACAATCACTGTGCACTGATCTGCTTCTACTGTTGGACGATGGAATTGAACCAAAGCTCAAAGCAAACATTGAAGCATCCTTACCTTCATATTCATACCTGCAATTCAAATAACATACATATAAATATGACTAACATAAACATAACAAAACAAGCGGACAATCATATATAGCAGCATCTTAGCTTCTAAGATTCAGGTACTTCTGGATTAATCATAACTAAACTTCTGCTTATAGACGACAAAGAAACACCTGAAAAAGAACATATTCAACAATGAGATATATGAGTCTTTTTTGCACCAAAGCTATGCAGTAATTACCAACTCTTAAACAACTGTTAGTAGCAAGATCACCCCAGAAAGATACAACAACTGTTTTCTTGGTGGAATGTCAAGCATAGCATGTCTTGCCACATTCCAACTTGTAACAGGCCTGAGTAATACTCAACCCTCCTGCACTATGCCTCACCAATATAACCTATACAAAACGTTATTTAATTAATCATATACTATTACCTTCCATATACTATAAGTGAAGAAATAGACATAGCATATCATGACAGCACAGTGCACTTCTTCAACAAATAAACTACTGCATTAGCCTAGTAGGAATTTACTTTAGCTAGCATTAAGTCCAAACAGAACCAAATCGACCACGTCTAACTATAATCTAATACACCAATAATGATAAGACTTGGAACTACATTGTCATTGTGGACACCATATATAGTTTATAGTTCATCACTACCAATTCTTTTTATCTCTCATGGAATATCACTACACTAGTAATTTTATCAAAATTAATTAACGTCTTTCCTCCGCTTTTTATTAGCAAGGAACAATAAAATATAAAATGGTAAAAAATAATAAAGTGACATGTAAAATTGAAAGAAAAAATGTTACAACAAAACATAATATTTTTTATATAAGGTTTTTTTTATAGTGTCAAATAAAATATAAATTTAAATATCCTAAAAAAAAAAAGAAGATATAAATTTAAATTTAATTAGGTAGGAGTATTTATTATCTCTTATCCCTTATCTTTTTCTTTGTAACAAAATCTGCAGCAATCCCTCATCAACTAAAACTCTATATGTAACAAACTATAACTATATCAGTCCTCTAAGATAAAACACTATTTTTTTTGTTACAAAATAAAACTCTATATAAGCACACACTGTGATTAAATCATTAAAATTTGAATAATTGTTCCAAATAACTAACTACCAGTTCAAGGTGTACTTGTCGCAACAATTCTCGTCATCTCCGAAGACAAGACACTTACTGTTCCTTCGATCACTCCTCACATACACTCACACACAGGTTCTCTCTCTCTCTCTCTCTCTACATAACCATGTCAATTATCTTTTTCATGCGACTCTATTTTCCTAATTCGTTCTGCAATCATGGGTATAATATAATTCAGTTTCTGAGATCAAGTTAGTTTTTTTTTTAATAAAAATTAAATAAAATTTGGTCCTTTTTTCTTTCTGTGTAATCTTAATCACGTCAAAGTCAACTTTCCGTTTTGGGTGTTTGTCAAAAGTCAACCCTTGTTTATTGTTGTGCAGTTTTTTTTAATTTGTAAAACCCATCTAAGATTTTTCATTCATTTAATTCATTCATCAATGAATTCATATTTGTCATCTTAATTTTCCTTTTGTGAAGATTTTGTATAGTAGTTTGGAACAAGGCATTGTTGATTTTGAGCTTATTTTTCACTTTTTTGAGTAGGTGATTGCTGATTAGAATTTGCTTTACAATGCGTAAGAGGCGCGAAACTGCGTCGATAGGATCAAAAGGGTCAAGCAGTGGTGGTGCTGCAAGTGAAAAAAAGACTAGTAATGATGCTAAAGTTCGCGTTGTTGTTGGTGGTGGAAACTCAAAGAGGTCTTCAATTTCGTGGCTGGCCTTGTTCTTTATCATCGCGTATTCTTGTTCAGCTATTTATCAATACCAGTTTCAGAATATGCCTCTGCCTCTTACTGCTGATCAGGCCGGAAAGAGGGGTTTCTCTGAGATTGAAGCATTCAGTCATGTTAAGGCTTTGACTGAGGTTGGCCCTCATCCTGTTGGTTCTGAAGCTCTGAATCAAGCCCTGGAGGTTGGATTCTCAACTTTGTTAATTTTTAACTTTCGATAGTTTTGTTGCATTCTGTGACTTTTTATGTTGAATTGAACAAGTTAAAGTGTGGTTTTCTCATATATTGGTGAACTTATTAAATGTATAATTGCTCTGTCTTTTAATTGATTTCTTGGATCTCAAGAAATATGAGTAAGATGTGTGCAATGGGGAGTTTTTTCCCAAAGGAAATAAATAAGAGGAAATTTGTCAATCAAATTCTTTTTCCTTTGCCTGGTTTGTTTTTCTGAATGTACAAATCCATTACGTAGAAGTTTTGAGCTCATGATGGTATATTATTATGTGTGAACTGTGAACTGTAGTGCAAGGATATAGTCTATTTAGTTAACGTGAATGAATACGAAAATAATTAGTGGTCCCTGTTGATGTTATCGAACAACTATCATCTTTTGGTTAAAAAGTTATGATTTATGAATCTTTATTAATTTGATAAAAGAAATTTAAGTATTTGTTTCTTGCTGTGTTTTTGGGCTGAAAACTTCAGTGTCTTAAGTCTAGGAATAGTTAAAAGCAGTATAGTCTTAAAAGCCAATAGCTAGTAGTTCGACTCTGTTATCAGTAACAGTTTGGGCTAGTATGAGCTTGAATTCAGAACTCGAAAACTTGATAATGAAATATATACTTTCATTACTTAAGTTACTGATTTTACTCAGCGATCAAGGGGAGTAACAACAAGTTATCCTATTGATTGTGGTCATTTCTTAGTCCATTGTCTGTTAATATATATTTATTTTAACATGCTTCTGTTCCAACTGCAGTATGTTTTGGCAGCATGCAAAACTATTAAAAAAACAGCCCACTGGGAGGTGGATGTCGAAGTGGATCTCTTTCACGTAGAATCTGGTACAAATCATCTAAGTAGTGGCTTATTTGTGGGGAGATCGCTTGTTTATTCAGATCTGGATCATGTCGTAGTAAGAATCTTGCCTAAATATACATCTGAAGCAAGAGAAGAATCCATACTGGTCTCATCTCATATTGATACTGTTTTTTCAACGTATGTTTTCTCCATCTATTTTCTCCCATCTTTTTGTTTTCGTTTCTACTATGATGTTTTTAGTTTTATAGGATGCATATGTCATGCATATGTGTATGTAATTTATGATGAACAATTAATGTAAAAACAACATATCTAGTGAAGATTCTCTGTTTTTCATCCTGCTGGAGGCGCTTAGAGCCCTGATTTTCTAGTAGAAGGAAGAAGAATATATAGACACACACACACACACACACTGACGCTCACATGCCCTGTTTGGAGAAACAACTTATTTAAGTGCTGATGTATTATCTATTTCTATTATAAAAGATAAAATAAAGTCAAACTGTTTCTATATAAGTTATAAGTTGTTTTCATTAGCTATCTTGGAGAGCTTATAGAAATAAGTTGAAAACAGTTTATGGACATGGCATAAACTGTTTCCATTAGCTCTCACAAACAGCCTCACAGGTGTTTATGTCCTCACGTTGGTTGCTCTAAACAGAGTGACATTCAGTTTCTGATTAGCTAAAAGCACCGTGTTATTTGCTGCTAACCTTATAGCATTAATTTAACAGTGAAGGGGCAGGAGATTGCAGTTCATGTGTAGGTGTTATGCTTGAACTTGCTCGTGGAATTTCTCAGTGGGCTCATGGATTGAAGAAAGGTGTTATATTCTTATTTAATACCGGTGAGGAGGAGGGTCTTAATGGTGCTCATAGCTTCATAACCCAGGTATGGAATTACTTGTTAATGCATCCTTTAGTACTTTTCCTATTTGCTTCTCAGCTGGTTGAAAGACATGGATCTTTATATTGATTAATAGACTTATGTTGGGAATCTAAAACATAAGGTTTAAATCCTTTACTGAGAAGTTTATAGACTATCGAAATTATAACTGAATACGGAATACGTCCTTTTCTTTAACAATTTCAAAGCAAGTCTTTTAATTTGGAGGATTTCTTCTCCTCCTCCTCCCGCTCCTCGTCCTCCTCACAAATGTTTATTTTTATTTATTTCTTGATAGTTTCTTATAGACATATTATTTACCCGACTCATTCATATAACACTAGTGTAGGAAGAATGAATTTGTTATTTTTCGTTCTTTTCTTATTATATTTTAGTGTGGGAGGCTCTCTCAAGCTGATCAAAATTTTAGAGTTATTTTCTTGCCACTATCTGAAACACAAATACTATGTTAAAATTCTTATCTTACTGTTTTTTTAATGCAGCACCCTTGGAGTAAAACTGTTCGTATGGCTATTGATCTAGAGGCCATGGGAATTGGAGGGAAGTCTAGTATTTTTCAGGTGTGTAAACTTGAGTTTGTCCAACAGTAGGTCATTTTTACCTGATTTTACTAATGAAATTTTGTCCTTCCGTTCATAATACATCTTGTTGTTGATGGTGGTCAAGAATCATGGTTTACTTCCGATCTTGATTGCCTTACCCAGCAAAAGGAGGCGAAAAAGTGTATTTCAAAAACAATTTTTTTTTTTTTTATCAATCTTCATTCATTTAGACTTAGAAATTGAAATTTTATTTGGTTATTTGACTTCCAAGACTTGTCATTTCTAGAGTTTGTCAAATTCTGACATAATTTTGTGCCACTTTTGCATTAGTAGGCTGGTCCTCATCCAAGGGCTATTGAGAGCTTTGCTTCAGTAGCAAAATACCCATCTGGTCAAATTGTTGCACAGGTTTGAAGGCTTCCTTCATTATTCTTTTCCTCTATAGCAAATTTTTTATTCATGTTTTTTATTTTCATTTTTTTGTACCTTTGTTTAAATTAACCTAGATTTATGCTGCAGGATCTTTTTACTTTGGGGGTCATAAAATCTGCAACAGATTTCCAAGTGTACAAAGAGGTCGCTGGCCTCTCTGGGCTTGATTTTGCATATGTAGACAATACTGCTGTATATCATACCAAGGTTTCCTTCTCTCTTTATGTCCTATGAAATATTTGGTTTGCTTTTTGTTCTGTATTCTATTGCAAATCATGAACTTCATATTGTGTTGGTTGAAATTATTTTGCAAAGAAACTCGTATGAGAGCTCTCCATGCCATAATAGCTCTTTATTGTCGTTTAAGTGGATTTGAATTAATTGAACGTAGTTGTCTTTGCCCTTAAGATTAGTTTCAGACCTAGATTTTTCTTATTTACCAGTTTTGAGATGGTTTAGATTACATAGCAAGAACATATTATAGAAAGTAGAACAATCACAACTTTCTAAGGTTGTTCTAGTACTAAATTGTAGGCTACAATTTTGTTTTGGTACATTAGAAGGTGGTAGAAGAATAGGAATCCATCTTGGTAGAATTGGCTTGAATGACTGCTAAGGGTTTTTTCTGGTCAGGAAATATACTGGAAATCCACTTTTGTTCGACAGATGATTTTTATGTGTTGGCTTTGTCAACTTTGTGTTGCCACTTGAAAGTCCTCTCGGAATGAGAGAAAAGATTCGAGGAAACAAAATGAAAGACCTATTGTAGGCTTTGTCCCCTTGTATTAGTAATATTGATAATGACAAATATCTGCAGCTATATAGCTATATTAGGTCACTGAAGGGTTGACAGAATGTTTTTGCATAGTTAGTATCTATGGTTGGGGGCGGTAGATTGTAGGTGCATGTTTCAGTAGAGAGTCCTTGAAGTTTATTCCCGGATTTTATGCATTTGGATCTTCTAGAGAAGTTACTCGGCCAGTGGGTCATCAAGTGAAGACTATACATCTAATTGTGATCTGTATTGCAACATTTTGTTCATAATATATTCTTTACACTGAAAGATTAATATTATTTCTTGTAAAGAATGAAATTCGTTACGTTGATAGTCGGATACAATGTATTGATTATTGGTTGCAATGTTGAAAGACATAAGGTGGTACTGAAAAGTTGTCTTGAGAGAAAGAAAGACTTTATTAACATATTTTCATATCATGACAGTAATATAATGTTATGTTTTTCCTTGTGCAGAATGACAAATTAGAACTTTTAACGAAAGGATCTCTTCAACATCTGGGGGAGAACATGCTAGCTTTCCTGCTTCATATTGGTGCATCTTCTCATTTTCCAGAAGAAAGCTCAACAGAGTCAAAGGAAGATATTAGCAATAGCAAAGCCATATATTTTGACATCTTGGTAATTCTTGGTTATGCCAATCATATGTCATTTCTATGCTTCATTATGTATGTCATGCATTAGTTTTCCATCTGACAGGTGTGGCTGTACTTTGCTATGCCGACTTCATATCATTAGGCTCTAATACATGGTAAATGTCTTATCGTTTCAGGGAACATATATGGTTGTATACCGTCAAAACTTAGCTAATATGCTCCACAATTCAGTGATAGTCCAGTCGCTTTTAATATGGGTTACATCATTGGCTATGGGTGGTATACCAGCTGCAACTTCATTGGCCTTGTCATGTTTGGGCGTTATCCTCATGTGGCTGTTTTCCTTAGGTTTCTCCGTTCTTGTTGCCTTTATTCTACCTTTGATATCTTCATCACCAGTGCCATATGTTTCTAGCCCGTGGTTGGTGGTTGGATTATTTGGTGCGCCAGCTATTTTGGGAGCACTGACTGGTCAACATTTGGGTTATCTTTTATTTCAAAAATATCTCTTGAGTGTACATTCTAAGAGAGGCCAATTCCCCCCCATCATTCAGGCTGAACTTGTCAAGCTGGAGGCCGAAAGATGGCTCTATAAAGCCGGTTCCTTTCAGTGGCTTATCCTTCTTATTTTGGGGAATTATTTTAAAATTGGGTCTTCTTACTTGGCTCTTGTTTGGTTAGTTTCTCCGGCATTTGCATGTAACTATCACTGCCTCATCTCTGTCCTTGTTAGATATTTTTTTTTTATAAGCTAGAACAGCTTATGTTATCTGCTACTAAATTTTTGTTAAAATTTTCAGTTGGATTTTTTGAAGCAACCCTATCCCCAGCCAGATTACCAAAGCCACTCAAACTGGCAACCCTAGTCCTTGGGTTAGCCACACCAATTTTATTTTCTGCCGGAATTTTTATTCGGCTTGCTGCTACAATCATAGGGGGTATGGTTCGACTTGACAGGTAAATCTCTCTCTCTATCTCTCATTTTCTGTTTGTGTGTTATTGCCTATCAAAAGCAAATTCTGAAAACGTTCAACATTTTATTATGTTTGCAATAACTCATGCTAACTTTTAATATATTGATTCTTTTGTTTGGTTTAAAATTTGTGTTTTGATATTACTTTCATGCTATTTTTAGTTGTATTACAAATGTGTCATATCCTCGTGTTGGTGTGTTAGTAGCTGTGTCCTTATGTCATATGCTTCTTGTTAAGTTCCGACCCTATTGCCATGTTGTTGTTGTTGTAGTAGCAATCTTTTTTATATTCGCTCTGCTTCCACTATCATCACCACCTTGACTCAGTTGCATTCACCACTAATTTGTTATGGTTTCCATTGTCGTTAGGCTTGACCACTGTTTTCACCGTCCATTTGGTCATATAAAGGTAAACTTTTAAGTATAGCCGGCATCTAATTTAAACTTCTTTACTTTATAGGAATCCTGGTGGTACTCCTGAATGGTTGGGAAATGTTGTGATTGCTGCATATATTGCTGCTCTCTTGTCTTTGACCTTGGTGTATCTTCTTTCATATGTCCATCTTTCAGGTTTGTTTACTGTATAGCCTTTGCAAGTAACATTTTTTTTTGAAGAAACCTTTGCAAGTAACATTGAAAATTTGAAATCTTATTATCGTTACAAGGAGGTGCTAATTGCTTCATTTTGTTAAAATTTTCAAAGAAGTTCTGTCACACAACATGCTTTTTGAACTTAATTTTTTTTTTACATGGCGTGTGCCTCTTTTTTTTTTTTTTTTTGTTTGGGTGGGAGAGAGGGGGGTGAGGGTGAAAGAGAATTGATGGTACCATATACTTTCAAAGCATGCAATATTTAGTATTCCATGTTGTCACTTTATGAGTTTATGTTCAATTGTAACTTGGTTTCCAGGTGCGAAAAGGACAATCACCCTAGCTTCTTTGGTGCTGTTTAGTTTATCTCTTGCAGCTGTGTTATCTGGTGTTGTCCCACCATTTTCTGAAGACACCGCCAGAGCTGTGAATGTAAGTTTCAATTTGTGTGTTTATTTAGTACATAATATAATAGTAATACAAACATGCAGAACTCATTTGGTTTGTATTATTTAATATGTGGATATGTCATTTGACAAATTTAGTTAAATTAAGCATGACATTTGCATGTGAAAATGCATAGTTTCTCAAGGTACGCCATTAAATTGTGGGATGCACTTGTGTTAGTCATCACACTTTACCAGTTCTTCCCTCCCAACCAAAACCATATAATTTCAACAATTACCTTACTTGAACAAGTACAATAAATTAAATTAATGTTCTCTACTTTCAGGTCGTACATGTTGTGGATGCAACAGGAAAACTTGATGAAAAACATACTCCTGTATCATATGTATCTTTATTTTCTACCACTCCTGGAAATTTGAACAAGGAGGTAGAGCGGATTAATGAAAGTTTTGAATGTGGTAAAGACAAACCCATTGATTTTGTTACTTTCTCGGTTAAATATGGTTGTCGGACATATAATAACACTGTGAGTGGTTGGAGTGAGGCCGATATTCCTACAATGCATGTTGAAAGTGATGCTAAGGAAAATGGAAGAATTACACAAGTTTCAATCAACACAAAGGATTCTGTTCGTTGGGTTCTTGCGATCAATACAGATGAAATAGAAGATTTCACGCTTACAGGTACTTAGTGATTCTTCTTGTTAACAATAATATTTGTAGTTTGTGTTTGTCAATGTGTACACGGCCACGTCTTCATCATAAACTTTGTTATGTGTGTTTCTAAATGATACTATTTTGAAATTTTATCCCAAAATTTCATAATGGAAATGGATTCATGCATCGATTAGAATGATCGTTCTTTTTAGTTCTAGTATTACTATTTCTTAAGATATTTTCAAGTCTGACATAGTATCCTTCTTTGAACCTCAGATGCAAGGAATTCTGAAGAATTAATTTCAGCTGACAAAAAGAGCAGTGTGGATGGTTGGCACATAATTCAGTTTTCCGGAGGAAAGAATGCACCAAAATTGTTTGATCTGACTCTCTACTGGAAATCAGGTTCAACACAAAGCACTGATAATGGTTTTCTCCTTAAACTTAGAACTGATGTGGACAGATTAACACCGATAACTGAACGGATTCTTGAAAAGCTTCCTCGTTGGTGTTCGCTGTTTGGAAAGTCTACCTCTCCCCATACCTTGGCTTTTTTTAGAAATCTTCCTGTTAATTTTTAGTGTATCCTTCAGTTATAGGTGTTATATGGCTAAAACAGATACATGTTAAATTAATTTTTGCAATCATATCATAGGGTTTCTAATTCTTTGTAGTGTACAATTTTAGCTTATGTCTTATAAAAGGCAATAATATTTGATTTTGAATATTGATGTATTTGACCTGCCTTAAATTATGGGTTGAAAACTTAGGAGACATTTGTTTCAAGGATTCAAAAATTATTCTCAGGAATAGCATACCCGGGAATATAAAGATGGAAATTCGATTTTGATATTCCTAGGAATATTGGTAGTTATAATTTTTTTTAATTCAAAAATATATAAAATTTCACGGTAATGCACATTTCTACCTTCTCACATGGGAATCGATCCATGGGAACAATAGAAGTTATGGGAAGTTATCTTATTCTTAGGAATCTTTCTACCCATAAATAATTTTTTTTCCTTCCGAATCTTGTAACAAACACGGGTATAGTCATTCTTTGCTCATGTAACATACAACTGATTTTCCTAGCATGAATTATCTCTTTTGTTATTTATGATGTGTTTGGATGTTTTGGAGGTGAGGGTTATGCCTTAACATACAAATCAAACATTTTGTCATATAACATATACATCTATTTTATAATGATAACTAGATTACCCTAAAACACAACTCCTAAAACACATCTCTTCAATTTCATAACTGATGATTGAGACTTTGATCAAAATACAAGAGATAAGATTATCCATTTGATTTTCAACCGTAGTTCATTTTGAATAATGGTTAAATGATTATGTTTAATTATAAGTCTTTGAAAATACTTAGAAGTGCTACCCTGCAAATTTGGAAAGGGGGATGAAGATATGCAAGTGCTTGATTTTGTATATGTTTTATCATGTTTTTAAAACTTTCGACAGTTCCTTAAAAAAAAAAAACCTTTCTAACAGTTAGATTTTACCAAAAAAAATCAGTTTATTCAGTTTACCTATAATAAATTTACCTATGATGATATTTTTTCATTCGAGCTGACATATTTAATTTAATTGTATCTATACTGAGTCAAATTATTATTTTAAAAGAGAAACCTGAATCTATATATAGTTTTTGGTTACTAATATACACTATACTATAGTAAACATTTTACTTAAAAAAAAAAAAAAAAAAATAAAAAAAAATAAAAAAAATATTTAAAAAAAAAAAACAATTTTAAAAAATC
>Ga0228710_1000795_pt1 | contig 43635 bp, 33 predicted proteins | sample MedpolnodulmetaG_FD_177995 | JGI IMG/M metagenome (GOLD analysis project Ga0228710, IMG submission 177995) | Root nodule microbial communities from Medicago polymorpha collected in Santa Monica, California, United States - pink nodules | ecosystem: Host-associated > Plants > Roots > Nodule... | reverse complement strand
TTGTGAGAATATCTTATGACAATTTCATAACATACTATGTAGTATTCTCACAGTGGGTCAATCCAGTATAAATATTACTCCTAATATTTATACCTATGTATAGACTTAATATCTCATATCTATGACCAATGAGATACGGTCATCAGCCTACATACATAATAGTCTCGACGCTTTATTATTATCCTTATTCATATTAAAGCTTGACTACGGATATATTTAAGAATAGCGTTCTTTATGATAATGTAATCTCATGATTAAGTCACACTTAACATATTATTATATGAACTATCTATTCTAAGGACTTTATTAACATAACTATAAATATAATAAAGATTGCCATATATTTATTCAATAATAAAAGTCATGATACATAAGATAAGTTCAACATAAACTATATTGGCCTCTAGGGCTTACACCAACAAAAAATATAGCAGTACCATCATAATGAACAAGAATGGAAGAACCATTAGGTAATGTGACATTTATAGGTTTAATTTTGTAAAATGAGTGGAGTAAATGTAAAGACAAACAAATGTGCTCATTAGCACTTGAATCAATAAGTCAATTTTGAGGCTGAACATTCAATGAACAAGAGATAACTGTGTTTATACCTGAAGAAGAAGGCATTGAAGAAGGTAAAGCAATGACATGATTGGTGTTAGCATGATTGATGGAAGATGTTGAGGGAAGTAAAGATGATTGTTGAAGCAAGGATAAAAGATGAACATATTGATGTTGAGTCAAACCAGTTTGAGAAATAGCAGAAGAACCCTCAGTAGTAACTTGAGATTGAGAAGCAGTATCAGAATTCATTGCATTGGAAGAAGAATTTCCCTTATTACCATTGGGATAACCATGTTTTTGATAGCAATAATCAACTGTATGATTATTTTTGTGGCAAAAGGTGCAATATCTATAATTGTTCTTGAACTGAGATGAGTCAGATAAAGGTTTGCTACGACCAGAAGGTTTTCTTGCTTTAAAAGCGTTAACCAAAATGCTTGAATCTTCTTGAACAACAAGAGAATATACCTTGTTAATGGAAGGAATATGATCCATAAGTAAAACATGAGTCATAACAACTCCATAATTATCATTCAATCCAGTGAGAAATTGAATGACTTGATCCTCCAATATGAAATTGCGTGCAACTCTCATAGATTCACAACGACAAGGGTGAGGGAAAGTACACACATGCATTGGGCGATGAGAATTGAGCTCTTCCCAATGATATTTCATTTTAGTGAAATAGTCAAGCACAAATTTATTACCTTTGTTTCAAGTTATTGATAGCAGAACGTAAAGTAGCTATTCAAACTCGATCAACCTTAGAAAATCGTTTGAGCAATTTGAGGAGAAACAAAATTCAAAATCCAAGAGTGAATCAAGTGGTTACAACGTTCCTAAGCATTGCGATTCAAATCATCCATAGGAGGTGTTGGATTAGATCCATCAACAAATGCAAGCTTGTTCTTAGCACCAAAAACACGCTTCAAAGAACGATGCCATGCGAGGTAGTTTGAACCAGTAAGAAAAGGTGTAATAGTTACAGAATTTGGTCCTTCAGTAAGATGAACATAGAAGGGAGAATCAGTGTTTTGCTGCTGAACAACCAGTGGAGCTTGATGACGAGGCATGGTGAAGAAATTGCAAAAACGAGAATGAAAGTGTAAAACAAAATGACAATGATATTATTCCGCTGTTTATTATGTAATTCGATTTTCCTTCAGTTGAAATATTACATGTAAAATGACAATGATATTGATGGTGAATGCATGTATGCAAAATGAAAAAGCTTGGTGAACAAGCATCAATGGCGGAAGCTCTAACTGAATCGTAACAAACTCCTCTCATAGGAGAGAGAAGAAACTGATACCATATTATGAAATGAGTGAAAGAGGGAAAAATCTTATTGATGAATGAAGGAGTACAAGAGTATTTATACAAAAGAAGCTATAGAAGAGTAACTAACTACAACTAGAACAAAAGAGATTAGAGTGAAATGTCTAAAGTGTCCTCTAACTGTGTGTTTCTTGTAATGCAAGCTATCTGTGTTGTTGTCATCCTTTCTCTTATCTTCTTCATTGTGCAATACCTAACAATTCCATTATTACCGGTCTATAGCTTTCTGGGCATTATACATATGTTTAATTGTAGAGAGCTTGTCAATTAACTTTACTTTCTTATTTTAATAATGAATTATACTTGTATAATAATATGCATTGAGCCCTATTTTATATGGGGCGCAAAAAGGCTAAAGTATAATATAATATAGCATAGAAGGACTCCTATTTAAATAAGGACTCATATTTAGGAAAACGATTTCTTTAAAGAAAGTTTATAATTAACAAGGGAGAGGGAATATTTAGGAATTCGTTTTCCTAAATATGAGTACATTTGGAACCAGTTTCTTATAATGCTTACCTATATTCAATTATTACAGCACTATATTTCATTGAGATGAAAAACATTCTAATTAATGAATGGTTACTTTTTAATGATGAAAACTTCTTCAATTTTATTGAATTAGACTACGGTTATTATTTGGATCCAGCACACTAATAATCATACATAAGCAAGATAATTGTTTCGGACCCACAAATTATCATTTTTCGGATAAAACCAAAATAATCTCACTTTACTGGTGAGGAAATACTCATATTTTATCAGCTTATAGTTTTTAATATTAAAAGTTTAAGAGAGTTGAGGTTAGGAGACTCATCAAAACCGAATTTTTACCAACTAGTCATGATAATACAATCTAATGAGTCATGTTAAAGATGCATAAAGTTTTTAATATTTAAAAAGAGGCATAAAGTTGAAAAGCAATTAAAACAATCTAAGAGCATATTTTTTCATTACTCATATTTCTAATTTTTGCTAACAAATCATTAAGAATACTAGTAATCATTACAAAAAAGTTAATCAAGGTATAGTCATTAGTTTTCTTCAAAAAATGTATAGTCATTAGTTCTCTTAAAAAAAAGGTATAGTCATTAGCATGATAAGTGTGATTAATGTGTTTTTGCCTTAGTTGAAAAATACTTTTTTCCCCGTCATTGTGAGTTTTGTTTAGTTGGTAGAAACATTGAATAATACATGTATAGGTCGGAGTTCGAATCTCCAACACCCCACTTATTCATTTTAAAAAGTGAATTTTTAGTCATTAAACAACTTAACAAAAAATTAATATTCATTCTCTTGTTTCTTGCAAAAGCAATGGTTTGTATTGGAAAAGATGTGCTAAAAAACATGGTACTAAAGGAAAAATTGGAAAATGCTATCAAATATAGTAGTATCTGCATTGAAAGTTGTGCAGTCAATACTTAAATTTTTTTAAAAAAGTGTCTTTTTCAATTGAAAATTTTCTCTTTTGACTTCGTTAACCAGTGCCCCTGCGACACTGATTAACATGATCATTTTATTAGCATAATTGCAATTTTGATGCCCATGTTTCACCATTTTACATATTTGACCCCTTTATTTTAGAATATGAGAGTTTTGGTCTCTCCATCATATTTTTGATTATGAGCACCTAATACCTTAAGGTGCTACTAGTTGAAAGGATATTAAAAACGATTAAATACTTGTATAATTAATGATTAATCAAGATGAGATCCGTCAACTCTTGGTAATGAGTTTGAGCTCTATGATAAAATTAAAAACCCTGGCCAGAGAAATTGAATGGAAGAAGAAATGAGTTTCTTAAGTCATATATTGTACCATGCTTTAGAGTTAACAAGAGTTGTAACGACGGAAGTAAAATATTATATTGTTCTAGATGATTCTTGAAAGTAAAATAATACTTCATACTACCTAAACCTTAAGGAGTGTTACTTGACGCATACCTTGACGCATACCTTGATTACTATATTACCGGTTTAGTATTGAACGTACACGGTCACACAAAAAAGAGTGTTCTAGTTCTTGATAAAGAATTATTTTATTATGATGATTTGGTTGGATACTTTAATTAATTAAAATATGAATTTTCTAAGTGGAATATTGTTTTACAAAAGTGGAATATTGTTGTATTTTTTTTTGCTAGTACAAAGAATAGAAATAATAAATATAAATAAATTGAGCATATTTATTTTTGAAATAAAAAAAACAAAGAAATAAGTAACGTTGTTGTACGTTGTATTTTATTTATGGAAAATGTTAACGAGTGCCCAGTGAAACTTTTTAAGGGCTTTAAATAACAAGTTTTTATGGAAATTTGTGTAATCAATGCATTGGAAATTGAAATATTTAATTTTCCTATGGAATAATTTCTTATTTTAGATTGATTAAAGAGTGTCCCGGGGGCACTCGTTAACAACACCATTTCTTTATTGATTATATACACATGTGTACTCCCTCCGGTCACATTTATAAGCAAAAAAACACTTTTTAAGTTCATTGAATACATAATGTATTTGGTTTATATATTGACCAAATACATTAAGTATTGAATGAATATAAAAAATGTTTTTTTCTTATAAATGTGACCGGAGGAAGTATATGGAAATGAACAATGATCAACGGTTGATCATTTATAACAAATCGTGCGAAATTATTCATATATAATTATGATTATATATAATTACGTGGGAAGATCTTAGTAAAAAATGATTTTTTAAATAAATTAGCATTAACACGTGTTAATTGTTTTTTATAATAATTGATTTTATGAATGTAAAAGACAATTAAGATGAGTCAATACCTTCTATTTGATAGTAGTGTGTGTTAGCGAGACTTATAAATATATCTTATATAATTTGATCACTACACACAACAAATTACAAAATACAAATTTGCCTAAGTGATCTTGTTCCACTACTCAAAGATCGAGGTTAAGAATTGGTCTCGGTGTAGATAATCTTCACATCTTTGGGAAAATTTTCATCTTTCAAGAACTGATACGAAGGTACACTTCTAGCATCTAAATATATTTTATATAACTTAAACGTAAAATAGATTCAAACTTTATTCTGTTGTATGTGTTATCAAAACTATTATATTGTTCTAAATGATTCTTGAAAGTAAAATAATACTTCATACTACCTGAACGTTAAAGATTGTTACTTGACGCATACCGTGATTAATACTTAATTTTTTTTTATCTATTATCGATTTAGTATTGAACCGACAAGGTCACACAAAAACGAGTGTTATAACTCTTGTTAATGTATTATTTTATTATTTGATGATTAGATTGGAGAATTTAATTAATCAAAATATAATTTTTCTAAGTGGAATATTGTTGTATTTTTTTTTCTAATACAAAGAATACAAATAATATATATAAATACAGTGAGCATATTTATTTTTAAAATAAAAAAAAATCAACATTGCATTTTCGTTATTGATTATATACACATATGTATATATGGAAATGAACAACAGTCAAGACCTTAAATAATTTGATCACTACACAACAGATTATAAAATATAAATTTACTCAAGTTTTCTTATTCCACTATTCAAAGGTTGATTGTAAGAATTGGTTTTCACATCTTTAAGGAATTTTTTATTCTTCAAGAACTGATAGAAGGTACAATTTTAGTATCTAAATATATTTTTTATAACTTCATAAATGTATTATGAACACAATTTACAATCCAGTAAATTATTCAAACTTCAGAAATGAATTGTGAAAAGGTCAAAGGACCGAATAGGAGTGTTGCTGCAAAGCACACATTAGTCAGTAAATTATTCACAATCCAGTAAATTATTTTCTGTCAGTAAATTATTTGCTTCTGCGGTTTCTATTCTTTTTCTCTTTTTACAGTTTGTAACCTAACAAAAAAGGTAGAACAGTTTAATTCAACCGCAGCAAATTGCAGAAATTGTTTGGTGTGCTACAAAATCAAAATTCGGCGCCAATCTTGGGCTTTCACTTTTGTATATGTGGCCTAATTTTTATTCTTTAACTTTTTGTTTGTTTTCTTTTCTTATACTTAGTTTCTTCCTAATGGACACTAACACGGACACTGAAATACTGACACCGATATTATTTTTAGAAAATGACATAATTCAATATATTTATAGGTGTTGATGTCGGACACTGACGCATATCTAACACTGAGACACACCTAATCTAAAAGGTGTCTGTGCTTCATAGATTTTTCCCTTTTTGATTTAATGTTAATGCATAATAATTACTGCTTTAGCTTCTTGCTACTTAATTAATTTCCCTTTGTATCAATAGAGGGGCCTATGGAATATAGTAGCCAACATAATTGATTATATACTCTCCTATTATTCCTTTGTCTATATATATAACTCTCTTAGCTTTCATTTTACCTATCATAGACATTGAAAACAACACAGCTATATATTTTAATATATATTGAAACATAACCTTTTCCTTCTAGTAGTTTCACTTCATCAAATCACTTAGTCATGGGAGACAATGTTGTAGTGTCCAATATGGAGCTAGAGAGGTTGCTTAGCATGAAAGGTGGCAAAGGAGAGGCTAGCTATGCCAACAATTCTCAAGCACAGGTACCCTCTTTTGCTATTTTTTTATCAAGGTTCTTTTGTTAATTTAATTCTTGATTTTACTATACTTTTCAATTGAACTACTTCATCTTCCTCATATTCTTTATCTTTCACTATTTAGGAAAAAAAATGAAGCTTCCAAGCTCATTTTTCAATCAAAATAGTATCAATATAAAACCACTACAAAAGAAATTTGAATTGGTGATCAAAATTAGAAACATAAAAAATGAAATCCATCACATAAATTTAGTGTCTTTTTTATTATAAATGTTAACAAATTTCAATGGTTTATATTCTACCTATGTGTTGTGTACTAAGACATATATAAGCAATAAAATCATATACATATTTCACTTCACAAGAACTATTTTCATGTATATTGGAATTTGAACAAAATGGTGACTGGTGGGACAAGTTGGCTTGTAGGGTCAATATGAATCTAATACATGCAAATTATTTTCATATCACATGTTTTTCAAAATAATTAATTGAATATATCATGTATTTGTAGGCCATACATGCAAAGTCAATGCTTCACCTTCTAAAAGAAGCACTAGATAAAGTTGAGCTTCATGACCCTAACATTCCATTTGTGGTGGTTGATTTGGGTTGTTCATGTGGAAGTAACACAATCAATGTTGTTGATGTAATCATCAAACACATCATCAAACGCTATGAAGCATTAGGGTTCAACCCACCTGAATTTTCTGCTTTCTTCTCTGATCTTCCTAGCAATGACTTCAATACTCTTTTTCAACTCCTTCCTCCATTAGCCAACTATGGTGTTAGTATGGAAGAGTGTCTAGCTGCGAATAACACCCGCTCTTACTTCGCGGCTGGTGTCCCCGGATCTTTCTACCGGAGACTTTTTCCGGCAAGGTCGGTTGATGTTTTCCACTCAGCATTTTCTCTGCATTGGTTATCTCAGGTAATATATCACCATCTCTCTGATTTTTTGTTTTTGTTTTCTTGTCTATCTTCTCTTCATATATTTTTATTTGAAAATTTATTATTTAAGGAAAAGTATATTGGCACACAACTTATCTTAAATGTTAGCGTCATATAGTGAAACCAAAAATTGGTAGGGTTCTAAAAGAAGTTCCACCATTTTGATGTATTGTACGAAAACTTACCCTATTTTTACATAAGATACTGTTTACACAATTGGTCCATCATTTTGGTTTATATATATAAAATGATTTTTATAGGTGCCCTTTGTATATAGGCATGTTAGTTTTAGCTTTAATTACTTTCAAGAGTACACTTTCAAATTATGGAATGACTTTCCATCTTTTAACACCCTTTTTGATTTAATTCCAACTTCAAGGCATCATTCATTTCATGGAAATCTTTTTGTCCATAACTATTTTGTTAGTTTGCTAAAACTTTTAAGCATTTCCATTCTTTTATGAATTTCTTATGGTCTTATATTCAAACCACTACCCCACTCATTAAAGAATCTATGTAGACTCTATGCAGTAGTTTCCTTGACAAAATATCAAGAAATATTTGTCACTTCTCGAGGATAACAATATGATAAAACTCTTACATGTGTAATGCATTAGTTTGAAGCCTAAGTCATAATTTATGGTAAAAAGTTATGCAACTAACCCATGATCTCTAGATTAGTTGAAAAAAAGAGCCCATTTTAGGGTTATAGTGACACCTATTTGGACTATTTTTTAATTAATGAATGCCTAGTAAGTACTTACTTTTCCACAACTCAACTTATATTATTTTTCCACAACTCAACGTATATTATTTAACAAGTAAGTGTACTCAAATTGTATATGATTCCAGCTCCTTAAGTACATGATTAGAGCTACATAATGTATTAAATTACCAACAAAATTAAAAGTCCAAAAAGGGACAAATTATGTTGAAATGCATGCAAGTATTAATTTATTTTGTTTTGGGCCATGCAGGTACCAGAATCTGTTCAAGACAAGAGGTCAAATGCATACAACAAAGGAAGGGTTTTTATCCATGGTGCTAGTGACATAGCAACAAATGCATACAAGAAACAATTTCAAACAGACTTGGCAGGTTTTCTTAGCTCAAGGTCAGCAGAGATGAAAAGTAAAGGGTCCATGTTCTTGGTTTGTTTAGGCAGAACTTCAGTGGACCCCACTGACCAAGGTGGGGCTGGTCTCCTCTTTGGGACCCATTTTCAGGATGCTTGGGATGATCTTGTCCAAGAGGTAATAATTTTTCTTATTCACATACATTTTTATGAGTGCTACCTAGTCTTGTCAAATAGTGCACACCACAATTGAGTGTTTTTGATTTGATTTTACCTTGATAAAAATGATTTTGATTGAATTAATTTTAGTTAAAAATAAGTTTAAAGTAAAATGAATTATGTGAATATGTTGTTAGCACATCAATCTCGTTTAAAAGTAAAACATACCAAAAAACAAAAATATTGAAGCAACGATATATGATCACGGGTCGATCGATCAATTGTGTTTATGTCTATGATCAATGAGCAACTACAATAACTTTATATTATCATTAAAGATTAAAATTTATATCGCATATTTTATGTTCAAATATTGCGGTCCAATTTACAGCATTACCTAATCAGCTTGAACAACCTAACCACTTATCAATAAACTATGTACCATAAACAAGAGATATGTATTCATGTCAAAGTGAATTGAGATAAGTTTAAAGGTAAAAGTTACGTACTTTGAAGACAAAGTACAAATTATAACATCAAGTTTGATTCAATTTTAATCGATGACCCTTGTATATGAAAATCAATTTCAAAAATACTTTTGTTTCTTGCAAAAGTAAAGCCAAAAACTGTGCATGTTTGTCATTGGCAGACCGAAAAGAAATAGGGACAAAATCATAAAAATCCATTGTTTTAGGTGTCACATTAAGTTTTCACTTCACTAGCCATGATTTAAAAAGTTGATGTTATGTGTTTGTTGGCCACCACTAATTTTATCAAGCTATCTATTCATTATCCTACATTATGACAATAGAAATAATAATTGACTGCTGGCTGGCAGCCAGACCATAATATTAACCAACAATTAGGTTTTGGATCTTTTGAACACAAAAAATCATCATCATGTTTTAAAGCAAGAGAAGAAAAGAATGTTTTTTCCTTATCTCTGATCCATCTTAATCTAATGATTTGGAATTTTTTAGGCTATGGGGACCAAAAGTGTTGTCTTGAACCGGAATAAAGCCATGTATGTCATAACAAGTTAGGTATCCGGTACTAATTAAGAGAGTAAAAATTATAGTGACATCTTCATAATTTGAGCCTTATTATTTTTTAGCTCATATTTAAAAGACGAATTTCTAAACACGTGTTTGAGAATATAAATTATTTTATACTTTCTCCGCTTCTATGTATAAAAGAAAGTTTGATCAACAAAAAGTGATGAACCACTTCTAAAAAAAGTCGTTGTATTTGGTTAAAATTTAAACCTAATACATTAGTTTTTGTTGATTCAATGTTTTTTATATATAGAACGAGATGAAATATTCGACTTAATTTTCTTGGGTTACTTCAAAATCAATTTTCATAAATGCTTATCAAATCACACATTTAGTCACTTTCAAGCAAGAAAACCTCTTTCATTAAGATCAGAAACTTAAATCAAATATTGTGATGTGAGGTCATTACTACATTACATCCAATTTGGTTGCGGAATTGTCAATTCTCTCCTTCAAGTTTGTCCAACCAATCAAATCATATACTTTTTTATTTCGCGATATATCTAAAACTTGTTTGTTTCACAAATATTGTAGAACGATTATAAATAAAAAAAGAATAACAAATTTATTAAATTATTCTTATTAAACATTAATGTGTATCTACTGTAATCATAAATATAAAATAGAATGTCCTCGTAAACTTAAATCAGTTGGTAGGGACAATGCATAATATATGCAAGGTCTGGGTTCAAACCCCGATCACACAAAAAATACATAATAGAATATAATGAATTGGAACATTTCATTTTCTATTGCAAATTTGACAAGAGGAAGTAATGTTAATATAATGTTTTGATATGTCTATGGTTTAATTATTATGGATTAAATCTTGTACTAAATCACAGGGTCTAATTAGTAATGAGAAAAGAGACAATTTCAACATTCCAGTTTATGCACCAAGCCTACAAGACTTCAAAGAGGTAGTTGAAGCTGATGGTTCATTTTCCATAAACAAGCTTGAAGTTTTTAAAGGAGGAAGCCCTCTAGTTGTTAACCAACCAGATGATGCAAGTGAAGTAGGAAGAGCTCTAGCTAATAGCTGTAGAAGTGTTTCTGGAGTTCTAGTTGATGCTCATATTGGTGACAAGCTAAGTGAAGAACTTTTTCTTAGAGTGGAGAAAAGAGGCACAAACCATGGCAAAGAGCTATTGGAGAAGCTTCAATTCTTTCACATTGTTGCATCACTTTCTTTGGTTCAATGAGGAGAGATAGAGAGAGAGAAAAAAAATGATCCTTTGAACATAATAAGTTATAAGACAACAAAGAAAAGGGCTTCTTTAGCTCTTTTTTTTTCCTTTCTTTTTCTTGTGTGATGTTTTAAACTTCTAGTGCATAGAAAAGTCTATTCCATCCTCTAATTTTACTCTTTGAATGCTATTCTATGTTTTGTTGTTGATTAGTACTTTCTACATATTAGTGTTTTCTGACTTATGTTTCCTTGGATCACAAAAATGAGAGCTATGAAACTTATTTTGTTCTTCTTCATGGCTTATCATTGTGTTTACTACATGTCCATATTTGTGAAAGATGTATGAAGGAATGGAGAATTTTGGTTTACAAGTAGTTTGCTTGAGGACAAGCAAAATTTCAAGTGTGGAGCTTTTATGACAAGAAATAATACATGTTTTTAGTCATCAAATAACCTCCCATTTTACTTATTTATTCAATAATAAAGCAAAATATAGCAAAATACAAATAAATAAAAACATAACTTTATTGAACAAAATATAAACGAACAAGTGGTCTTCCAACTCCATCAGATTACCACATAAAACACAGCTTGAGCCCCTAGGCACAACCACCCTCAGTCTAAGAAGGTGCTCGCAAGTTGGCATCGTCTCTTGAAGAAGTTTCCAAGAGAAAAAAACCATCTTAGAAGGAGTGATAGGCTTCCACACCCCAACCAAAGAAATTTAATATAAGGAACAAAAATGTTAAGATGACATTCAATTTGAGGGACTACTTTTCCCATACATAAATTTTAGTGGGAAAAATGCCCGACTCATACAATTTGAAGTGAGTTTTATGTGTATTATTGTAGAATTTGAATTATTTTCTTAAAAAAAAAAAAGAAGAAGTTAGTTTCTTTGATTTTCTCTAAACACCTTTTAACATATCTAGTATGGTTAAAAACATAGTTATATTAATATTAATCCTCATTATTAAAAAATTGTTAATTAGATGAAGTGTAATGTGTAAAATAGATCTTATAAGAATCCATTTTCATCATTCAAACCTTCATTTCTTTCTTATTGTTGCATTAATGTTCACAAAACGACCATAATTGAAATGAGCTCCATTACAATTAACTCGTATTATCCTTTTAAAAAATATATATTAAGAAATAAAAACTTTTACAAATAAGTTATTCTAAATTAAAATATAGGCTTAAATATGTAAAAGGTCCTTGTAAGTTGCCGTGTTTTTGCTTTTAGTCCATGTATCTTTTTTTGTTGCGAAACAACCTTTATATCTTGTTAACTTTTTGAAATTGGTCCCTAACATCAACTTCTGTTAAAAAAAGTTGTGCATGCAATCAGAGGCACACTTGTCACTTGTTGAGGCATTGGAGAAGATAAGTGTTGTGATTCGAGGAACTAAAGCCAAAAGCGAATATTCACATAGGGATGAAATTAAAAAAAAAACGTAATCATCAAATTTTGAAATTTAAAAACAAGTCTTTCCACCTTCTTCATCTCTCTGTTCTTTCTTTCTTCTTCATATCTTCTCTGCCCAATCTTTCATACCTTGCGCCCTAAAAGGAAAAACTCACTCCCTTCAAACAATGACTTCTCATTCCATTTCTCAATCATCATCAATTGAGTTGCTTATATGTGGTTTGCAACAAAATAATAAGGATATTCATCTCCAATTCACATGACAACCCTAAAAAGGAGATATTGGAAATGCTCAACCTTTAATTTCCAATTCACCAGGGTGTCTAAAGGATCAACCTCACGAGAAACAAGTTATTGTAAGCTAATAATCACATTGGAAGCTGCCAATATAAGATCTATAGAGTGTTGAGGAATAACATCATGACCTCCTTTTCCACTTATTTTTGCTTCAAAGAAGCCACTTTCTGCGAATATCGGACCAGACCTAGATTCCACCTCACCTATTAATTTCAGATCAATATGTAATCCAAAGATAGAAGAAACATTTTCTAATGCCCCAGAATCTAAAATTTTCTTAGCCCCTGCACCTCCTAGGCATGAATGGTGTACATTGTAGAATAAAAGTTAGGTTTAATTGACGTATTTGAACTTATCTACTCCCATAGACACTTGTGAGGCTAACTGGGTTGGGAGAGCTTATAGAAAGTTTATTGACATGTCCATAAGGGCTTATGCTATCGTTTGACTTTAATTGCCTCTCATTAACCACTCAAGCCCCCACTACTTAATTAAGCAGAATAGAACATTAATATAACATAAAGAAAACAAAATTAAATAAGCAAAGACATACTAAAGATCTTACTTGTATCTCTTTCTCATGTTGTTTGAAAATCTTTGCAGCACCAAGTAGCATGGTAACATGAGCATCATGACCATACACATGCATCTTTTCAAATTATGGATAACCCAATTCTGGATTCTCATGAATCTTCCATCTGATACTGACCATCCAATCATAAACCTTAAGACTCTTGGCAATGTCTAGAAAATTGTTGATTGAAGAATTATGCGTTGATGATGACAAAATTTGTGTTGCAGCAAAGACATGTAATATGATGATAAATAAATAGTAACATATGAATTTGAAGGAAGAAGACATGGTTTGTTTTGGTGAGGTTGAAATTGCAGATGAAGAAGAAAAAAATAGAGGGATGAAGAAGGTCTAGTTTTTAAATTTCAAATTTTGATGTTTACGTTTTTTCAATTTTATCCCTCTGCAATTTTGCGTTTTTGGTTTTGGTCCCTAAAATCTAGTCACTTATCATCTCTCATGCCACATAAACATGTTTTGTCAACTCAGCAAGTGACATGTGTGTCTCTGTTAGCCACCACAATTTTTTTTAACGGAAGTTGATGTTAGGGACCAATTCCAAAAAGTTAACAAGATACAAGGACTGTTTCACAACAAAAAAAGATACAGGAACTAAAAACAAAAACACACCAACTTACAAGGATCTTCTACATATTTTAGCCTAAAATATAAAACTTAATTATAATTAATTAGTAAAAGACTACTAGAACAACCTTCTTTATTTTCGATGAGGAAAATGCTGCATAATACAAAATGAAAACAAGTGGATGTATTTTCTTGGTTTCTTTTATTAGTGTTTAATCTAGTACCCAATAGTACTACTGTTTTGAGAAAGACACAGGACATTTGGAACACACGAAGTGCATCGTCCATGTGCATTAATACACGACACAAGTGCTTCTCCTCCAGAAATAGGTTTTATGTTAATGTTATTGAGAACAATGTCGATGCAGCCAATGTTGGGTTCACACACAAGTTCGACTGCATAGTTACCAGCTGAGGTTCCGTGTATGTTGCTGAAAGTAACATGACTCACTTCCAGTACCCTATCTTGAACAGTAATATAATTCTGATTAATAAACACAGGGTTCTCAACTTCAACAAGTGTAATATCTTCGTATTTAATGTTCCTCGCATATCCAGATCCTCCCTAATTCAAACAGAAACAAAACAAAACATGAATAATAATCGTAGACTACTTTTAATTTAGGTCTAACTCAACTCTAAAAATCATTTATAAGACAAAGAACTTTATCACTTTTAAAGATTTTTTATACTACACTCATCTATTTGATCAACCAGATTTGTTCTATCCTTACCCTGAATGTCTTGATTCTAGCTCCATTTGAAGTTCGGGTGAATGTGCAATTTTTTACATATGCTTGTTCTACTGTGGAAAATGCTCCATTTTTGCCGAGGCTACCAACACTTGATTCACCAATCCCAAAGAGTTTCAATGTCAATAAAACTATAAAATATATAATATGATAATTATTAAATTGTGAATATTATTTAAATTAATTTACCTAATGCCATGGCCAGGTCCACAAAAAACACCAGTTATGTTGATAAATCTTGAGCCGGAGTTAATTGCGATGCAATCATCACCTACAGATACGCAATCGTCAAGATTAAAATAAAACAAATTTAAGCTAATCGGACTTTAAATATAACTCTGTTATCAATAATACATTAATATTTTATTTTTTTGAGAATGACATAAAAAAATATAAAGCATTTATATTGTAAAATGATATTCAAAATAAAACTATTTCACGAAGAAAGGTAAATCAAATGAGACAGATGAGTAAATATTGATCATCGTGAAATATAAAGTTGAAGGTATGTATTATATTGACCAGTTCCAATGAATGAATTCTTAATGATGACATTGGATGATTTTGAGATATCAATTCCATCGGTGTTTGGACTTGTTTGTGGTGCAATTATATGAAGATTGGAAATGGAAGCTCCTTTACATGTATCTATACTTATATGATTTCTTGGACTATTCATGTGAGTCAAGTCATTAAGTTTTAGATCTTGACACCCAAGAAATTGAAGAGCCTGCATAGGCATATTATGAAATAATTAATTTTATACTGAATATTTCAATGTAGTTTCAATAATATATCAAATTAAATAATTGGCTATCATGTTATTCAACTTACAGTTGGCCTATTTTGATCTTTAGGATATTTCAACCACCACGAAGAACCTTGACCATCGATATCTCCTTTTCCATTGACAATAAGGTCATTTATTCTTGAGAACCGGATCCACACATTCTTTCGATCACTTGAGAATTTCCAAAATTTAACGTCTTTTGGGGCAGTAATACTTCCATTAATCTGTCAAAACAAAAAGTACATCCTAAATATTGTAGTATCAAACAAAATAATTTGATCTTTAAATGAATACATAGTAAAATTTCAAATATACTGATCATAAAAAATGTTTTGACACCATTATTTATATATTAAATGACATTTTAAGATGTAATAAAATATTAGACTTTTTAATTTCAAAGTTGGGACGAAGAAATAATATAAAGTTTATTATAGATTAAAAAAAGTAGAATAATAAAAATGATACTTTCATAAAATTATTTTCTCTCATTAAATACTTTATCATTTTTATCGGTTACTGAAAAAACATTAAACATGTTATTTTGAAATAGAGAAATTAAGTTATTTTTTATGAAAAGAAATCTTGTAAAAATGTGAGCTATATAAATGGATAAAATAACTAATTCATATAAGGAGATAATCATATGTTTGAATAATTTACATATTCATTTATATGCTTGTTGAGTACCTCAATTGTAATGGTTCCAGGTTCGCATGGACCATCGAACGACAAAGGTTGCAACAAGAATGTTTTTCCTTTGGGTATGGTCATTGTTCGTGTTCCCTCAATTGTACCACAAATGTCGTGAAATGCTTTCAAAAAAGCCTTAGTGAAGAGCCAAATATATAGTGTAAAATAGTTAGTTATGGGAAATTATAGTCACAAAGGACACACATATAAAAGTATAATCATAAATTCATGAAAAATATATATGAAATTAGTAAATATTTACATTTGAATCATCGGTTTGACCATCTCCGATGGCACCATATGTAAGAACATCAAAGGTAGAACCAGTATTAGATGTTATTCTAGCATGCAAGCTACGCGAAGCAACAACAAAAATTAAAAGAATATATAAACTCTTCATATTTTATAAGAAACACCTTACTATATACTTGTGAAGTGAAATATGAAAAATGGGTTATGATATATATTTGCATCATTATTAAAATTAAATAAAATATTTCTGTCAAAAAAAAAATTAAATAAAATATATAACATTGTTTCCAAGGAAAGATTTTTCAATCCTTTCAAAAATAAAAAGGAAAGGATTTTCAAATTTTGACCTTTAGGTATTTGACCAATTATTTATTTCTAAAAAAAGAATCTACAGTCAAATATCTAATTTTCGTTTGACAAGCAATTGGAAATAGATCTTTAAAAAATATTTGTCAAAAAATATCTTTAAAAAATCCTTAGTTGTGATAAAAACTAATTTTGTAACCATACAACCATATGAAAAAAATCTTAACAAACAAATATTACTTTTATGCATTCTTAAATTCACTTTCTTTTAAGTTTAAACATACATACATTTTAACAAGTTTATGTTATGCATTTTTTTTTATTTAAAAAAGCAAATAAAACAAGCTCAAAATGACAGTAGGAGAGGAGTGATGATCGCCGGCCGGAGGTGGCTTCAATTGTTGAAGGTGGTAGTTGGTGATGGTTAAATATTGGTGTCTGGCAGTGATGGTTGGAGTAGTTGGTGGTCATTCATAGGTGGTTGGAGTGGTGTTCAATGGTGGTATGAGGCCACCGGTGCTCGCGTATTAGAGATAAAAAACACAAACATTATTAAACATATTTTTTTGTCGTTTTGAAAATTAAATGAAAATTGCTTTAAAATTAATTAAAAAAACAAATTTAACCTCATTTAACTTGAACATGTTTTGTTTTCAAATTTAATTTTTAACACAAAAAGCCATAAATTTAGAAACCCCTCAAACTACCAGTAGGACATTGGAAACCATGCTAAGACATACATTCTTTACTTGGGACACAATCTTTTCAGCATTTTCGGAGCAAAGGTTTCATGCATGGGCGGGACATTTTCAACATTGAAGTATTTATTTATAAAATTGGAGGTTTTGCATATTTGTAAGCATCTCTCAAATTGTATTCATTTGTTGTATATTAACCCAAGTAACAGTGTCATGTATAACCAAATTCAACAAAGGTGTATTTTTAATCGAACTTGCACCAATCTGGTTAAAAAGATGAGCAACTAGCTCTTGATCATTTCAGCTCTTGGGTCAATTGTGGGTTCTTCCATACTTGTAAGTATCACAACCATGTGTATGAAGGGTTATAGCTAATGCTTACATCTAGCATATGACCGATTGGAAAATAATCGCTTTGAAAATTAGAGAAACTAGAGAATTTCGTTGTTTACTCACATTTCCATACTTGCTTGTTTAACATAGCAAGTTAAATGCATGATTTTTCCAAACTTCATTGGCATTTGCCAATTTGTTCCATGACAACCAACATATTCCTCTAGAGTCTCCACGACTCGATCCATATCAAAATGAGTTCAGCATTCTCTCTAATTAATCACAGAGAGAAATAGTAATAAGGAACATACTTATACAATAGGTAGAAATAAATCGAGACACCGATTTAATTAGGATTTCCTTACCCGCCATGCACTAATCCTCTTCCACATTTTATCCTTCATAAAATTGAACACTTTTTTTTATGATCCTCTCAATCATAGTTGGGAGACCCAAAAACTTGACAACTTCCAACCATTCTCAAACACCAATAATGGGCTTCCCTCTCTCATTGAGACATTTTTGTTGAAAATAACCTATGATTTTTGCATATTTATATACTTACCTAAAGCAACCTCATATCTTTCCAAAACATGATTCATTTGAAGAATTTCATTCAAAGTGGCTCTAATTAAAAGGAAGTTACCTTATATATAGATTAGGCTTAACCTCTTCTTTTCCTAGTAAAACACACACACAATTGACATCAATGGAAGACAAGAGGGCAACAACCTTCGTAAACACGACATTTATGCATGACCTTTTGAACTCTATGTAGAAGGTCAACAACCTATGATGCTAAGAAACCAAAAGTGTCAAATGCAAATGGTGTATAAGCATGTTGATTGTCAGTTTACACTTTCTTCTGTTTGTCCACTTTACTTGATGCGATTCTTAGGGCTGTCTATCATACCGTAAAAGCCACGGTCCTTAGTCCCACAAGTGGCAAACCCTATCCAAGTCCGCACTTGCATGTTTTGCTCCGACCCATTCGCACAACACAACATCTGTTGACCTAAGTGTCATTATTCCATATAATGGGTCAGTCAAGAAGTTCACAGACGTCTCCTTCTTCAACGATACTTCTACTCACCTGAATATGTCAAAAGGACATCCCAAACAAAGTAATTATGTATTTAAAGTCAGGAAGCTGTTTACAATGATATGCATGCTCCCCAAAGGTATCCAGGCACGCATTACGGCAAACAAGGCACACCTCATCGATATGAAATAATGGAATCATAAGGCGATATCTAAGGATAGTAAGATACTCCACTTGTGAGATATGCTGACCTAACCCTTCAGTAAGGATAGCTAGAAGAAAATCTTGAGCATATGTTGCTTGCATACACCCAAAAAACTGCCTTATGTCTAGTGGTAATGTAAAACTTCGCTTCCATATCTTGAACACTTTTACTAAAAAGTACTCTCACCAAAATATGTTGTGCTTTAGAAGGGACAGTGTCCTTTCTAGTAAAACAACCAAAGTTAAAATATGTAATCGTACCACAAAGACCATGCAAAGCATCGTCAAAATCAAAGTTCATACTTGTCCTACTTCTCTCAAAATATGATCTTGTAGCACAAAAGACTGTGCCTTGAAAGCCACAAAAGCATATGTGGTACTACTTTTTGCTTCATACTTCTCCATATTATATGTTTCCATCGACAAAGGTAAAATAAATTGATGTGGATCTTATATCAGTTTCACTTAATGCCCAATCTACATCGCTATAACCATAAATATCCAAGTGCTTACATTTTTAGAACATAAGTCCCTTTCAAGTGTGTGATAAATAGATCAATTACTCACTACAATATCTTCGTCCTCATCATTCTCATCTCTCTCGTCCCTGTTGTCATCTCTCTCTCCACTCGCCGTCGAATTCCTCTTCTTTTCCAGTCTCTATAATTTTAGATCGGTGACGGCGATGTCGCCGGAAACGCTAATCTGAGCCACCGACTATGGTAGTGGCTGACGAGGAGAAGGATGAGAGCGATGGTGGAAGTGGTGGTCGGTGATGGGGGAGGATGAATGTGGTGGTAATTGGTGTGTCGGAGAAGAAGAAGAACGAAAGAGAGATGGGCTGAGAATGTGAGAAGGAAAGGACATGTGAAATCTCAATTTTGCCCTTGCCTGTTTAACGAAACTACAAAACTGCCATCCACATGGGCAGGTGTACAAGAGTGGTACCAGGAAAAGAGTGTTCATGTATCTTTTTCCATGTCATATTTGTACATAAGTACTGTCAATGACTTCAAGTTGCCGAAACCAATAGGTTCTATATTGGGAAAATTAGGGATTTGAGAAACAACCAATAGTGATTATTTGAAATAAATAATAAATGCTAATATTATAGATTTGATAAGACAAAAGTGCACGCTAATTTCAATTACCTCAAGACTCTCCCAAGAAAGTGCCAATGAGCGAACATTACTGATCCTTTTCAACATATTTTTTAAAGATATCTACAATTTTAGGATTAGGAAGATCCCAAAAAACAGTGATGCTTGCATCTTCAATAAAATCCATGTTGTGCTCAAAGACTTGATGATTAATATAACCCTCAAAATAACCCATAAAATTGAATGACCTCACATATGGAGCATATATCTGAACTTTTTAATGTTTACCATACCATAAGTGACAGTTAACTGTTAGACTAGAAAATTTATCACCAGATATAACAAGTATTTTGTCATCTCCAATTACTTTGCAATCGTCAATGACTAAAGTACTAAGCTTCTTACATTTTAAGAAAGGCGTAGCATAATATTTGTCATCAGCCAAAGTAAATGTAACATGTCTCAAACAACAGTTTGCTAGCTCTGGAAGGTCTATAGTTTCAGGAAGTTCTACTTCCCATCCAATTGAATAAAATGAAAGGTCAAGAAACTTTAAAGAATGAAGGGAGAATATTGAGCGAAAGAGTAGCATGTTACTTTCCATATCACGAAGGTAGGTGCCAACTTTGAATTTTTCTACCTTATGTTTTACGGCAGAATTGATCATCTTGCTCAAAAGTTTAGATGGAACATACCCATAATGGTAAACTTCAATATTATGTATACACAAGGCACTAGATTTTTCATGGTGTTTCAAAGTCATATTCAAAAACTTCTTGAAAAAATCTTCTCTTTGAAAGTCTACATGGCTAATATTCAAAGTAGGAAGATGTTTCCAAAGATCCTTCCATCTTTTGGATAAGATACAATTCTGGACAGCTTCTTTTGTAAACAGAAAATCCATGATGTGTAAAATAATGCAGTTAGGAATGGTATTGATTATGTCCATTTCTATTTCATTATGCATTACTCTATTTATCTTAGGCTCTTTCTCCACATTATCTTCATGCAATGACATCTGATAAAAATTAACTTGTTTAAATATATTGATCTAAGCTAACATAACAATCAAATTTTTGAAATATAATCTTTGAAAAATAACCAAAATGGTAATATATTATGAATGAAGGGAATCAAGAAAGAGCAAGATAGAGAACGTTGTTAATAGAAAATATTCTCATAACTTTGTTTACAAAGGAAGGGAATCAATCCATGATGGTTTGGTGTAGAGTAAATGAATGAAATCACTTTCTTGTAAACTGTTACACCATATGATTTTCCCCTACTTAATTTTACTATGATTTTTATTGCATTTATCTACAATTTATTGTGATCGTTACAAAAGGATTTGCCAATACCAATAAATTTTTCATTTTCATTTTTAAAGCAAGAGATCATAAGCCATAAAAATAGATCATTCAAAAAAAGAGTTTGTGATATAGACTCAAGTCATAAATAAGTTCAAAAACGGGAGCCATTATTTATTAACGAGAAAAAAATACTGAAAAAACTCTATTCATCTTAGGCTTCTATTAATTAGGCATGGTACTGTTTTTTTTATGACGCATGCTGCTGATTATATCCACTTCTATTTCATTATGCCATATATCACACTGTTTACAAACTAAATTTGAAAAAATCATATACTTCAGTGTAATTATACGTGTCGGTGTTGTACACACGCCTAATTCAATGAGTGTCTGCGCTTCATAGGGTCAAGCTATTCCGTCTTGTTCTATGAAGCACAGACACTCCTCGAATTAGGTGTGTATCCGTGTCAGACACGCGTCGGTGTCTGACACCGACACGACATAGACACGTGATTAAACATCATTTTGTCATTTTCTTAAATTATTATCGGTTTCAACGTGTTTGTATCAGCGTCATATCTGGTGTCTGTGTCCGTGCTTCATAAGTCTTGTTCGAGTTTAGTTATGATTTTCACTGTTTACAGACTTTTGTGCTGTGGTAGAATCAGAAGAGTAATTCAAACCTAAACTAAGTTCTATTGCTATAGGCATGATGATATCTTAATCCAATATTGTTGGAATTACTATTGTGCTTAAATTATAGAGTTATTTTAGTTTTGGGTTTTTCCACTTTATCTTATTCGTTTGTTTCGGTCGGTGAACTAGTTTTTGGTCGTTTGAAGCTCATTCAGTGTCTTTGTACTGATGTCTGATTAATGTCCATTCGGTTTTGATGTAGTTATACCTGAAATTAGAAATTTAAGTTTTGTCTGGTTGGTTAAGATGGTTGAAAGTTGAAACATGCAAAGGGGGTTTTGATGTAGTTATCTTATTCGTTTGTTTCGGTCGATGAACACTTCTATTTCATTATGCTATTTTGTTAACTTGAGGGACTAAACAGTCCCACCCTCAAAATTTTAAAGATAAATTTACAAATTTAAATAATAATATGCCATATATCACACTGTTATCACTACCAAAAAAAAAATTCTCACTACCAAAAAAAACACTGTTATAATGTGTGCACATTTTGGTATGGAATTATCCACCATTAGAGGTAATGAGGCATGGTAAGTATGAAAAATGACTTTTTAATTGAATGATTTAACTCAAGTGAATAATAACATTTGGATTAAGACAAATTGATCAAACATAATTGAGTTTGAAACCTAATTATAAAAAAATCGTTGGCCAAACTTCATTTACCTTGTGATCTAACATCGGATTGCAAGGGTTACTCTACCTCGAAACTGAGGTATTAAGACAGAAAAAATATCCTTTATATTGATCATACTTTACAAGGGTTACATGAGTTTAAGAGGTGATAGATTTCAAATAATTTATTTTAAAAGAACAAATAACAAGTAATATTAAACACAACAGAGGAATACTACATCATGCGAACTACAAAAGAAAGAACAAATATGAAATACCTATAAATCCTTCATCTGCCAATTTTTTTTTTTTTTTTTATAAATCCTTCAGGTTGAAGGATCAAATTTATAAATCTTATCCAATATTTGTTTGTAAATAGGGGAGCCAAATATATATCAACATAACAATAGAAATTAAAGATCAAGTAGTAAACGAAAATGCCCTAATTTTTCCATTTTTCGATTTTAGTGAATTGTTTCCCCAATCCAAATATAAGTTTTCAACAATTCTATTATCATGCTTATAAATTTATTAAACAAAAAATTTAAAACATTAATTATAGAACAGCATGAGATTCTCATATGAAAATTAACTCATGCTACACACAAATCTAATCAATCAATTAAGAAATCTCAGTAGTTAGACCAAAGCTTAAAATAAAGCTTCAATGTGAAAATGCATACCTTAAACAAAAGAAAACATCACAATTTAAGAGGAATGATAGATAATTCTTTCAATCCTCACGAATTGAACAACACTTGATCTTCTAATCAAAGTAAAAATTAGATTTTAAAAATCTCAATATTGAAAAACGCCACGAAACTACCCTAATCATTCCCGATCAAAATATAATGACTTTGAAAATCAATTATCAGGTTTATAAATTTATAAACAAGTTATCTCAAACATAAACTACCACACAACATAAGAATCTCTAATAAAAAAAATTCATTCTACACACAAATCTAATCAATCGGTTAACAAATCTTAGTAGAAAGACCAAACCTTCAAATAAAGCATCATTATGAAAATTCATACCTTCAACAAAAGATAACTTCACAATTAAAGAGAAGTGATGAATAATTGTTCCAATCTTCACTAATCGAGCAACGCCTGATCCTGAAATCAAAGTAAATTCAAGATTTTAACAATGTCAATATTGAAAAACGGCAAGAAAATTAAGACAATTGAGTAAATATAAAATTACCACAACTCTTTCAGGATGAAAATCTCGATGACGGCGGATCATCTTAGAAGAAGGAAGAAAAGAATGATCAATTTCAAATATATATATGTGGTCTCTAAACCTAGAAGAATCTAAATATACAAATGGTGACTAATGTTTTATATAATTATAAAAATGTCATAAGTTTTTTTATTTTACAAAATATCCTAAAAATGATGAGCCATCAAATTGGGCCAACATATGGGCCAAAGTGTCATAGCTATCAATGAAGTAAGTTAGGCTGATCTTGTTATAATATCATGGTAAATGGACAAAGTACAGTAAATATATGTGTTATACGTGTTGAGACTCTACTTTATGAATGTTCACTTTCACAGTGTAAAAATCAAATTTTAAAAAATAAACAAACATGTAATGCAATACTATAGCAAAATTTTAAGGCAAAAAAATCTTTGAAATAAAAAAATAAAAAAACAAAGCAATGCAATACAAAAAGATTATTTATAATAAATGCTTAGTTGTAGAAATTAAGAGGAGAAGGAGAAAGAAAAGAATAACGAGGATGAAAATGAGAAAAGAATAACGCTTATTTGCGATTCACTCAAATTTAATGTCTTTAACGCCTTCTTTGATCATCATGGCTTTGAGATTTTGAGCTGTGTTCAAGAAGCGTCAAAGTAAATAATTTTTTTTTTTTTGCACACATGTTTAAACTCTCAAATATTTGACTATAAGTATCAGATATAAAGACACATCTAATCTTATAGATGACTATGATTTAGAGGTCTTGATTCTTTAGTGGTTTAACCTCCATCAGAACAACAAACAATTTAAGGTTTAATGCACAAATTCATTAGTAATTATTTGAAGTAAATGTTAATAAGATTGATTTGATATGACATGCAGCAATTTCAAGTACCCAGAGAATTGGCGAAGAAAGTATCAATCAGTGTACATTAATGATTCAACAAATTCTTTAAGGCCTCTAAAACTTTTCAGATGCTCTAGATTCGAACAAACAATGATTCTCTTGCATGTTCTATCAAATCCAAGTTGTGTTCAATGTCTTGTGAAGGTGAGAAGAAAAAAAAGAGGGGGTTGAATTGTGTTGACTTTTTATGGTTTCATTTTCTTGGTGTTTATAAGCTATTTAGAATACGAGGTATCCAGATTCTGACTCAGAGTCTAAATGCAGCAGATAAGTACAAAACATAAAGATAAATAGACACACACACACACAGATATATATATATATATATATATATATATATATATAGATAGAGAGAGAGAGAGAGAGAGAGAGAGAAATCAATTTTATATTGGTTCCTCCCACGACACAGGATTAGTCCAGTCCCCTTGCACTTCCAAGCGATTTCACTATAATCACACATGATTACAAATTGCTCTAGGACCCTTCCAAGAGACTTCCCTGCTCAAGCACAACTGCTCAAGACTTCCTTGCTCTATGTCACTACCTAACGACTTCCTTGCTCAAGGAAAACACCAAGAGATTGCCTTTGCTCAATCATAACTGATTGAGACTTCCTAAATACTCAAGCACGTAGACAAGATAATTTCTAAATGTCTACTGAGTAAACAAATCAATTTGCTCTTACACTTGATTTAACAATAGTAGTGTAAACTAAACAAATGAACAGACTCTTTAGGATTTCTAAGATATGAACTTGAATACAAAATCCTAAGTGTTTTACGATATTAGATTTGAGAGAATAATGACACAGTAAAATATCATAGTCTTGTTAATCTTCTTTAGGTCTTTAGCTCCTTATATAGGCAATCATTTGAGAGACATTAGGGAAGAGTGCCATCATAAATAGATTTGTTAAGAAGCTTCAATCAAGAATGTTGGCCCTTTGCATGATATGGATAATTTCGTTGAATAGTCCTCTGAATTTCCTTTGCTGAAAGTAGAATTATTTGTTGCATTCCTTTAGTTCTTGAGGTCTTTTGTTTGTTTGCACACATAGACAAAAGAGGACAAAAGAACTGCTCTATTAGATCCTTTAATATGGACAATTCAAATAAGAAGACAAAACCTATATGGATTCTGGGTCCCTCAGAATTTTCTCAAATTTGAGTGGTCATCCAATTCTGTCGTTGCTTATGAGTCTGATGACCTTCAAAAAATCTGTTGAGGTAACTCTCCAGCTATTTGTGAGGCAACATTCTTCTTAGGAATTTGACTTCTGATTTATCTTTCTTCAGATCTTCTATCATAGTCTTCTAGGCTTATGTTGGTCCTTATGATGCTCTTCATATGTTAATCATTCAATGATAGATTCATTCTTTGATTATGCACACTTGAACATATGTTAGTATTCCAGTTGTTCTTCAATACTTTATTATCATCAAAACCTTAGAGGAATTGTATGAACCACATTTGTTCCAACAATCTCCTCCTTTTTTATGATGACAAACACAAGTATTTTGAACAATTGTTTTTAATATAATTAACAGTTAGAATTCAGGGTCCGAGGTTTGAAATCTCCCCTTGAGTTTGATAGTCTCAGTTTCTAAGGTTTAAAAGCTCTTCGTGAGTCTGTGATAGTCCATTAAGGAGAGATTTGCAAGCACCCTTTAAGTCTTATCCTGATTAACTAAATTCATTCTTAATCACTCTTTAGTGCATCAGAACAAATAACAATATGGCATCTCAAAACATCAACAAGATAACATATATTTGGTCCCACAGAGGTTGGCAAGCTCTGATTAAGTCCAGTCTAATACCTTATCAGAGTATGATAAGATTATCAATTAAGCGCAATATTTTTATTTTCACTATTTTACGCAGAAAAATTAAAAAGGATCATTAGCTTTTGATTTACGCTCAGCGTTCAAATACTCTATCCTACTCCCCCTTTTGTCATAAAAAAAACTATGCAGAAGGTTCGAACTTAATAAACTATGCAGAAGGTTTGTCATCAACAAAGCCTACAATATATTTTAGATAGAGTACTTAATAAAATAAACTAAGAAACCTAAGTTCAAATTAAATCCGAAGGTTTGAACTCATCATCTGATCTTTCATTGATTCCTAAGCTATGTTGTCTTATTGTTGTAAGGTCTTCTGCATCTTCTTATTCTTCAAGTATTCACAGAAACCTTCACAACCTTGAATTTGGATATATCACTAAAAAAGACCTTTCCGTCCAAATCTAGCAATCAAAACTTCATCTCCATCTTCGATGTAGTTTAAGCAACCATCTTGTAATGCTAATGTTTTCTTCCCATTTTTGGTGAGTTGAACCCTAGCATATTTACGAATAGCGGAGTTGGGCGTGCATGGACTTAATCACCATAGTAGATGACCTAATCTCTGTTTTTTAATCTTCAAATGCATTCCATATATCATCCAGAACATCTTGTTTTGTGAACTGGTCATCTATATCATACTCATCCACAATGGATATCATTTTGGGGTCTTTGTTGGCAACATTCATAGATTCTCTTTTGATCGAACAAATGCTTATGAGTCATGTTTTAGGATTTTGGTTTTTCTTACGATTCTAGAAAAAACAAAAGGACTTTTCATGGATGCTTTGAAAGTCATAGTGAAGAGTGTGGAAAATGAATAGATTGATTTTTAATATAAATAGAGTGTCACACCTTTTCGACTTCAGGTGGTTTTTGAAACCATAAATATGTAGTAAAGGAGGCAAAAAGTATTAATGACAAAACAAGGCGCAAGAATACAGTAAACATAGCATAAACGTAAATGCCTACAGTTTATTACCCAACAGTTACAAGCCACATTAGAAACTTACTCACAACGTTATACGTAGGCTGACATGTGTATGCAAAGACCGATAAAGACTTTTCCACTTACATGTATTATCAGAGTCTAGGTTATCCAACTTCTGTGGTACTCCAGAATTAGGTTATTATTCAGATTCTACTACTTGTCTTAGATACTCATAGAGACTTTGACCAAAGTAGCTTCTGACCCTTTTTCAAAGTCTATGTTATCACTCAGAGGCAGACATCATTATGAGATAAAGTGCATATTTAGATTCTTTTTAATGAATTTAAATATTTCAACAGTTAAGAGTTTTGAGAATATATCAATCCATTGATGATCAGTATCAATGAATTGCATATCTATAACACCTTTCTGAAAACAATCTTTTATAAAAGTATGTTTTATCTCAATATGCTTAGTTCTTAAGTGAAGATTTGGATTCTTAGATTTGGATTCTTAGATTTGTCAGTCTTCTAACTGCTCTGACAGATCTAATAGTCTTCTAACTGATGTTTCATCCAGAGTAGTTGTGGTAGTAACTTGCAGCTGGGATGTATTCTGCTTCTGTTGTGGACAATGCAATAATGCTTTGTCTTTTACTTGCGCATAATAAGCATCACAGAATCCAACTAGCTTATAATCTTTATATTTCTTATAAATAATTCCAAGATTAGTTGTTCCTTTCAAATACCTAAAGATTCTTTTAATAGCTGTTAAATGAGATTCTCTATGATTTAACTGAAATCTTGCACACAAGCATACCCTGAATAAAATATTTGGCTTGGAAGTTGTTAGATAAAGTAAGGAACCTAGCATACCTTTGTATAGTTTTTGATCTACCTTGTTGCTTGATTATTCTTTGCTCATGTTGCAGTTGGGATGCATTGGTGCAGCCATCAGTTTACAATATTCAAGTTTCAAATTCTTCAGAAGTTCCTTTGTATATTTGGATGAATGTAGACTTCATCTTTGCATTGGTTGATTTGAATACCAAGAAAGAACTTTAATTCTCTCATCATACTCATTTCAAACTCAGTCTGCATAGCCTTGGAAAACTCCTTGCAAGTAGCATCATTAGTAGAGCTAAAGATGATATCATCAACATATATTTGAACAATCAAGATATATTTCTTTATTTTCTTACTGAAAAGGGTAGTGTCAACCTGTCCTCTTTTAAAATCTTTTTCAAGCAAGAAATTACTAAGTGTTTCCTACCATGCTCTAGGAGCTTGTTTCAAACCATATAGTGACTTCTTAAGTTTAAAAACACAATCTGAATGTTGTAAATCTTCAAACCCAGACGGTTGCTTCACATAGAATTCTTCAGAAATGACACCATTTAGAAATACACTCTTAACGTCCATTTGATATAAGATGATGCCATGATTGACATCAAAAGACAAAAGTAGTCTTATTGCTTTCAACCTAGCAATAGGTGAAAAGGTTTATGTGTGGTGAATTCCTTCATGTTGACTGTTGCCTTGTGCTACCAGAATGGCCTTGTTTCTAGTTACTTCTCCTTGTTCATTTAGCTTATTCCTGAAGACCTGCTTTGTTCCAATGATGTTCTTTTGTGGTGGTTTGACAACTAGATCCCAAACATCATTTCTTTGAAACTAATTAAGTTCTTCTTGAATGGCTACAATTAATCCATCATCTACTAATGCTTCATCAATGGAGGCATGTTTAACTAGAGAGATTAATCCAAACATGGATTCAGTTCTGAATACTGATCTTGTTCTCAGAGGACTATCTTTGTTTCCAATTATGAGCTCTTCTGGATGTGATGATTTGTTTTTGAAGGGTTTTCTGGATTGAATAGCTTCTCCTAGATGGAGAAGATTCTTCTGAATCATCATGGGCTTCTTCTTCAGATTCTTCATATTTTGGACTTGCCTCTGAGGTTGCATTCGTTTCTGGTACAACAGATGGACTCGCAGGTTCTGGAACTTTTATGGCATGTTCAGTTACTTGTATAGGTTATGGTATGTCTTCTGATACTTATACCTCCACAAAACTTTCAACCTGCTCTGACATTTTATTATTAGACTCTTTGTCATCAAATCTGATCTGTATTGATTCTTCTACCATACTAGTTCAGAATTATACACTCTATATGCCTTTGACCTTTCAAAGTAGCCTAAAAAGGTATACTTTTGAACCTTGGCATCAATTTTTTTCAAATATACTTTGTTTTTTAGAATATAGCATGTACGAACAAACTACTGAAAGTAACCAAGACTTGGTTTCCTTCCTTTGAATAACTCATATGTTGTTTTGTTCATAATAGGTCTCATGTAGATTATGTTCTTTACATAACATGTTGTGTTTATAGCTTTTGCCTAGAAGTATTTAGCCATGTCAGTTTCATGGAGCATTGTTCTAGCCATTTCTTGTAAAGTTCTGTTCTTTCTTTCTATAACCTCATTTTGTTGTGGAGTTTTAGGATAAGAGAACTCATGGAAAATTCCCTGCATGTTTTTAACAAAAAGATTCAAATGACCAATTTTCAAATTCTCCTCCATGATCACTTTTGACTTTAAGGATTTTTAATTCTTTCTCAGCTTGTACTTGTGTGCAGATGACGTTGAACACATCATATGCTTCATTCTTGGTTCTAAGGAATTTCACCCAAGTCCACCTATTGTAGTCATCAACTATGACTAACCTGTACTTCTTCCCATTGATTGATGCAGTTCCAACTGGTCCAAACAAATCAATGTGAAGTAGCTCTAAAGGTCGGGAGGTGGAGACAATGTTCTTAGGTTTAAAAAAGTTTTTACAATCTTACCTCATTGACATACTCCAGAGAGAGCTTCTGAATGACAGTGTAGCTCAGGTAGTCCCTTGACTAGTTTAAACTTGCTAAGCTTAGAGATTAACATCCAATTAGTATGTCCCAATCTTTTGTGCCAGAGCCACTTTTCATCATTCACTGACATATGGAAAACGACCTTCTGATCAACCAATTCAGAAAAATTTATTTTAGAAACATTGTCTTTTCTCTGGCCTACAATTTTGAGAACATTCATTCAACAATTCATTAAATCATGCATTCATTCATTCATAATTTAGATACACAATATTAACGAAAATTAACGAAAATGTCATAAATAATCGCAAACGCGCCAATGTAAATATATTACAACCAAAATGTCATAAAATAACTACAAGGGTACAAAAGTCCCGTGGACTCCTACTCCTCCTCCACGGAGCCGGTACCTCGTCAAACACGGTATAATCGGACCAGAGGCCCTCCAAAATGCTGAAAAAGAGTGGATTTGAAACCACCTTAGGAATCTCCATTGCATGCTACACTCTGGCTTTCATGTTGCCGATGACCTGAAATGGATCGGGAGGATCTCTGGCCCACTTCTGCACAACAATAACCTCCTGGTAGACAGGTTTGGGAACTATGTACTCAGGAATGGGAGCAAGCCTGACGATAATAGGATGGGATACACGGTAGAACCATTTAATATACCCATTTGAATGCTTCCACTCCTTGTCCTTCGGGACCAGCTCACCCCTCTCCTGTTGGCTAAGGACATGGAGAGCAAACTCTAAGAAGGTCGTAACCACCTGCGCTGGATGAAGAGGCTTAACCGTCGTAAGAGGTCTGAGAATGGTCTAAACATAGTTGTACTGCCTCAGAACCTACTCCGGCAAGTGACGCACCATCTTTTGCTTCCCGGCCATGATCCATCTGGAGTACCAACATACGTCCTGAAAAAGCGTCACGTCTCGTCGGTGCTCGTACGACCTCCAGATGACATGACAATGTTCCATCGAATCCATCAAGCCTCTGAAGTGTCCAGCATCAGAATACCCCCTGGGAGGTTTCCATCTACCCACATATGGGTTCTCCTATTCGTAATCTTCATATTTCTTCCTCAGGACGATATGTCTGAAGTAAGCTAAAACCCATCCCTGCAAACACAAAGAGACAAATTTATATCAGCACACAAGTATCATACAAAAAACTATACATTTACGATTAACTTAAAAAATAAGAAAAAAAATATTACCACAAGCAAGCTCCTGTAACCACCGCAGGCGCCAACATGTGAGCTAGAGGTAAGAGAAAGCTGCTCATATAAGAAAGTAAGTCCCATCCCGCCCCATGACCACTCGCCTAACTCATCCAAATTCTGAAATGCAAGCAGCCATATCAGATAAATGGTTTTGCTGTTCTTGTTGCCAAAAAGGGTGTAGCCAAGAAAGAGCAAAAAAAACGCCTTAACACAGGCGGGCCTAACACGACTCTACTCCTCCTCTTCCTCCTCTGATAAATCCTCCCCCACCAACTGATTACACCTATTCAACAACTGCTCATAACGTTCTTTCAGGAATGTGTAAGTGACATGAGCACCTGAATTATTACTCACTTGCTCCACTGCTTCCTCCACCGGAAATAATAGCTCATTCTCCATCAGCTCTACACCCCGGTCATGAGATAAATCATCTTCCTCAATGAGCCGTCCAGCGATGGGGATGTCTAGAAGACACGCCACATCATCTAGTGTGACGGTCATCTCCCTAAGAGGCAGATGGAAGCTGCTGGTCTCCTCATGTCATCTCTCAGTCAAAGCACAAACTAGCCCGTGAGAGATGCCTTCGAACCCAGTCAAAAGGAGGGGCCTTAGACCGGATGAATCCACCGGGTCCCAGAACCAACTGTTATCATCTACTGGCAACGGAAGTGACAAGGAAGAAAGCTTAAGTTTCTTCCCGTGCGAGACGCCGGTCATCTTATGCTCCACTTGCAACTGAAATACAAAAAAAAAAATTAAATAAGTAAAATAAACATGAAATATTCTAAGGAGAAATACATATGTTCAAAGATCTAATTATTAAAGAAGAAGGTATTGTGGGATTCAGAGGAAACCAACAAGGAAAGATTGTTGGAACATGAACTATTGGTAAGTTTTCTATCTCTATCAATAATGTTTGGTATGTTGATGGACTCAGACACAACCTTCTTAGTATTAGTCAGTTTTGTAATAATGGTTATAGAGCAATATTGGACAAAAACACCGTTAAAAATAATAATACGTAAAATAAACATGAAATATTTCAAGTAAAAATAAATGTCACGTAAATCTACACAAAGTATTGGGAGGACATAAGATCATCCTACAACACACTCACTAATCCAAAACATCGACAGAAATACATACATTTACAAACATAAACACGACAAGCAACACATCGCATATGTAATTCAAATATGCATACATGCACAGCACACATGTCAATTAAACACATATTCACATAACCATCAAGGTTATGTGGATATTGTTGTCAGGGGGATACATAAATGCATATGAATTCTAAATTCAATGCTTCAGCATTGTATGGATATACGTCTTAAAAAAGAAAAAGAAGTGGATATATACCTTGCTTAGTAAGAATACAACATAAGCTGCTCTTGTTGTGTCTTGAGCTTCTAAAAATAATTAAAATAAATAATTTTAATCTTTTTTTAGGGGTAAATTATTTTAGTCTTCTTAAAATAATGATTGCTTAGAAAATCAAAACAGATAGAGACAAAGTCGTACAAATCATCAAATTCAATTCAAAGTCATTGAACTAGAACTAGTAAACTGTAGGCTTATCATTGTTCCAAGATTATTGGAAGGAAATTGCTTGATACACCGACAATATGTATCAAGAAAATTTCAAGAGTATGTATATGTTAAAACATTTCCTTAATTATATATCATTACCTCCCTTGATTTTCGGCCAATAACAAATTTAATTGGCTGAGACCTTTACTAGATAAATAGCAATGCTCTGGAAGGAATAATGTGCTAACACGTGACATTTGGGAATTAGTACATTATCACGTGCAACCTGTTCCACAATTGAACTACCGTAATCTTCCGGATCCTTTAAAACCGTGCTTTGAATTTTTTCAATTTTTTCAAAGAAATCTAGCTTAGAAAAAAATGCGGTAGCTCAACTGTGGATTGCAGAACGGTTAGTAAAATCGTCCACAGATCAGGAAAAAGTTGGAGAAGAATGTTTTGAACAACGACTTCAAATTTATTACATTAGTAATATTATAGCAGCATTAACCGTTTAAAAACCGTACATTTTACATTAGTTGTCACACATTATGAAATGTATATCTCTATAGGCGACATTTGAAGTCGCAATAATATTTTAAGATCTTAATAAGTTATCAGTATTTTTTTTAAAGATGTTGCATTTGGCCTGTTAAATGCACAAGTCTATTTCAAAATATCACCTAAAAGCTCAATAGAAATACACTAGTTAGATCAATTTTTTTATATTTTTTAAAAATACTGACCTAGAGACATTTGGATCTTTCTAAAACTTTCATTTAATAATATTCAACAGATTCAAAAATAAATTTTATTCAATTTATTTCTTGTTTTTCCAATAAACGAAATAGAAATATACCTTGTAATAATGTTCAAAAAGAACTATTACAGCTTATACGAAAATTAATTTTTACAATCATATGAAATAATAAAACGGTAAATGAAACATGATAAAATGGTAAACCCGAAACAAAATGGCATTCATCTTACATAATTCTTGTAAAAACAAGCATGACTAAAATCAACCTATGATCAAAACACAAAAATGAAACACTATCCTTGTAAAAAGCAGCAAAAAACTTAGCAGAAAAACCTGCTAAATCTGTTTGCTGGAGAGCAAAACTAAAACGGCAGCTACCTAACAGATAAAATAAAAACACATAATCAACACTCTTTGATGAAAATACGGTTGATATACGCGCCAAATGATGCTCCGAATGACAAGGAAAAAACAACATATGTAGAGAATAACTACAATCTCCTAAAAACTTCCTCTACTGTCAAAAAGCATACCCCTAAACTAATGCATTCAAATTTATTGTCTTCAGCCCTTTCACTGACCATCAAAACTTTGAGACTCTGAGCAGTGTTCAAGAAGTATTAAAGTATAGAAAAAAAAATTAAGCACTTGTTTAAACAAACAAACACTTGTCCTATGAGTGTCGGACATGAAGACACTTCTAATTTTAAAGATGACTGTGATTCATAGGTCTTGATTCTTCGGTGGTTTAACCTCCACAAAAAACAATAAACCACACTATTCGTCTAAGAAAAACTATCAGACTTTGACAGCAACCACGTGCAAGCAATCATCGAAGTTATACATCAGAATCACAAGAAGAATAACCAAATTATCAAGTCAGGACAGAATATTGAAAAGGCATGCCTCTTGTTGAAGTTGGAGATCTCTTGAGCTGCAAGGAAAATATCCAATCCCTTTCATTAAAGATAAAATATAATCAAACCAACATTTACCATTTTATCATATAAAATATAAGGCAAATCTTCCTTCTTTATAATTTACATAATGTACAAACATAATAAACATTTCCAAGTTCAATATTTAGTGTGATGTGTGAACCTCAATAAACATTTCCAAGTTCAATATTTAGTGTTCTGTGTGAATCTCAATTAGCTGATAGTTAAAAAATTTGAATAACATTCACCCACTTATTTAGTGTTCTGTGTGAACCTCAACGAGCCAATACATTCATTCTCTTTGTAGTGTGTAGGACTCCTTTGTGCAAGCTTGGATTCGTGAGAAGAAAATATTTATTTTGTTTGCATAAGAGAAATTAAATATATAGAGATTAAAATCATAAAAACAATAGCTAAACTTTGTCACATATCTTAATACAATGAAATAATATTAATATTACCTTAAATGATTCTTTTTATTGCATGTGGAGAGTCTTGAAGTAAATAGTTCATCACCTCATCTAACATTGCTGGTCTGTCATGGTTGTACAGAAGTATTGTCAATGACTTCAAGTTGCCAAAACCAATTGGTTCTATATTGGGAAAATTGGGGATTTGAGAAAGACCCTGCACATATTAAGGGTTAATGCCCACACAATCACTAGTGATAATAATATAGATTTGATAAGACATAGGAGCACACTAATTTCAAGTACCTCAACACTCTTCCAATAAAGTTTCAATGAGTGTACATTACTGATCCTTTTCAACATGTTTATTAAGATCTCTACAAGTTTTGGATTAGGTAGATACCACAAAAAAGTGATGCTTGCATCTTCAATAAAATCCATGTTGTGCTCAAAGACTTGATGATTAATATAACACTCAAAGTTACCCTTAAAACTGAATGACCTCACATATGGAGCAGATATCTGAACTCTTAATTGTTGATACATAATGGTTAGACTAGAAAGTGTATCACCAGATATAACAAGTAGTTTGTCATCTCCAATTACTTTGCAATCGTCGATGACTAAAGTACTAAGCTTCTTACATTTTATGAAAGGCATAGCATAATCTTTGCCATCAGCCAAAGTAAATGTAACATGTTTTAAACAACAATTTGCTAACTCTGGAAGATCTATAGTTTCTGGAAGTTTTACTTCCCATCCAAATGTATAAATTGAAAGGTCAAGACATTTCAAAGAATGAAGGGAGAATATTGAGCGAAAAAGTAGCGTATTACTTTCCTTATCACGAAGGAAGGTGCCAACTTTGAATTTTTCCACCTCATGTTTTACAGCACAATTGATAATCTTGCTCAAAAGTTTAGATGGAACATAACCCTGATGGTCAACTTCAATATTACGTAGACACGAGGCACTAGATTTTTCACAGTGTTTCAAAACCTCATTCGAACACTTCTCACTAGATTTTTCACAGTGTTTCAAAACCTTATTCGAACACTTCTCACTAGATTTTTCACAGTGTTTCAAAACCTTGTTCGAACACTTCTCACTAGATTTTTCATGGTGTTTCAAAACCTTATTCAAAAACTTCTTGAAAAGGTCTGCTCTCTGAAAATGTTTGTGGCTAATATTCAAAGCAGGAAGATGTTTCCAAAGATCCTTCCATCTTTTGGATAAGATACAAGTCTGAACAGCTTCTTTTGTAATCAGAAAATCCATGATGTGTAAAATAATGCAATCAGGCATGGTACTAATTATGTCCACTTCTGTTTCATTATGTATTACTTTATTTATTTTAGGCTCTTTCTCCACAATATCTTCAAGCAATAACATCTGATAAAAATAAACTTGTTTAAATATATTGAACTAAGCTAATTAACATAACAATAAAATTTTCGAAATATAATCTTTAAAAAATAACTAAAATGGTAATATATTATGAATTAACCATCATGATAACTACACCTTCACATAAGAAAAAGCAAGATAGAGAATGTTGTTAATAGAAAATATTCTCTTAAATTTGTTTACAATGGAAGGGAATCAATACATGATGGTTTGGTGTAGAGTAAATGAATCAAATCACTTTCTTGTAAATTGTTACACAATATGATTATCTCTTAGTTAGTTTTACTATGATTTTCATTGAATTTATCTGCAATTTATTGTGATCGTTACAAAAGGATTTACCAATGTCAATGAATTTTTCATTTTTAAAGCAAGAGAACATAGGCCATAAAAATAAATCATTCAAAAAAAGAGATGGGGCCTATATCATAAATAAGTTCAAAAAAGGGAGCCATTATTTATTAACGAGAAAATATACTGAAAAAATACTATTCATCTTAGGCTTTTTTTGAATTGATATGATAAAAATAAATATGTAAAATAGATTTTTACAATTTGTGAGCAAATGAAAGTATTGGAGATAAATAATTTGTCATATTGATATCGAATTGATAGTTTGATTGATTATAAAAAGCATAAATTGTAAAACATGACAAATAAGAATAACAAGTGTACACCACAAATAACACAGAATCTATTTTAGTGTTCAAAATTGCAGGGTTGAACAATTTTGTACCTTAAATTTATCAAGAATCTAATTAGTCCAACAATTTAAATCTAATTAGCCTTTTTTTTGAAAATTAAAACCACAATGTCAGCCTAGTTGCTATTTTGTTAACTTGAGGGACTAAATTGTCCAACCCTCACAATTTCAAAGACAACATTACAAATTTAAATAATAATATGTCATATATCACACTATTATAATGTGTGCACATTTTGGTATGGAATTGTCCACCATTGGAGGTAATGAGGCATGGTACGTATGAAAAATGACTTTTAACTGAATAGTTTGACTCAATTGAATAATAACATTTGGTTTAAGACTAATTGATCAAACTTAATTGAGTTTGAAACCTAATTAAAAAAAATCATTTGTCAAACTTTATTTACATAGTGATCTCACATCGGACTGCAAGGGTTACTCTACCTCAAAACAGGTATTAAGACAGAAAAAAAACATCATTCTTTATATTGATCATACTCTACGGGGGTTACATGGGTTTGAGAGGTGATAGATTTCAAATAATTTATTTTCAAAGCACAATGAAAAAATAATATAAAACACGAGAAAGGAATACTACATCAAGCAAAGTAGAAAGGAAATAACAAATATGAAATAACTATAAATCCTTCATATGTATTTTTTATTTTTTTATAAATCCTTCAGGTTGAAGGATCAGATTTATAAATATTATCCAATATTTGTTTGTGAATAGGAGAGCCAAATATATATCAACATAACAACAAAAATTAAAGAACATATAGTAAAAGAAAATGCCCTAATTTTTTCATTTTTCGAGTTTAGTGAACTGTTTCCCTAATCAAAATATAAGTTTTAACAATTATATTATCATGCTTATAAATTTATTAAACAAAGAATTTAAAACATTAATTATTTAACATCATAAGAATCTCATATGAAAGGAACTCATGCTACACACAAATCTAATCAATCAATTAAGAAATCTCAGTAGCTAGACCAAAGCTTAAAATAAAGCTTCGATATGAAAATGCATACCTTAAACAAAAGAAAACATCACAAATTAAGAGGAATGATAGATAATTTTTTCACTCCTCACGAATTGAACAACATTTTATCTTATAATAAAAGTAAAATTTAGATTTTAATAATCTCAATATTGAAAAATGCCGAAAAAACTACCCTAATCTTTCCCGATTAAAATATAATGATTCTGAAAATCAATTATTAGGCTTATAATTTTATAGGGAAGTTATCACAACCATAAACTACCACACAACATAAGAATCCCTAATGAAAAAAAAAACTCATTCTACACATGAATCTAATCAATCGGTTAACAAATCTTAGTAGAAACACCAAACCTTCAAATAAAGCATCATTATTATGAAAGTTCATACCTTCAACAAGAGATAACTTCACAATTAAAAATCAATGATGAATAATTGTTCCAATCTTCACGAATCGAGCAACGCCTGATCCTAAAATCAAAGTAAATTCAAGATTTTAACAATATAAATATTGAAAAACGGAAAGAAAATTAAGATAGATTAGTACCACAACTCTTTCAGGACGCAAAACTCGATGACGGCGGATGATCTTAGAAGAAGGAAGAAAAGAAAGAGCAATTTCAAGTATATATGTGGTCTTTAAACCTAGAAGAATCTAAATATACAAATGTTGACTAATGTTTTATATAATTATAAAAATGTCATAACTTTTTTTTATTTTACAAAAAAGCCTAAAAAAGTGTACAATGAGCTATCAAAATGGGCCAACATATGGGCCACAATGTCCTAGCTACCAATGAAGTAAGTTTAGTTCTGCTCTTTACCCAAACACTTTTGCTTATTCCCAAGTGAAATTCCCTTTTTATCCTTACATGACTTAAGTTACGCTAGTACAAACTGCCACGTGACTTAAGTCCCGCTAGTGTTAACACGCTCTAGCGTAACTTAACTCACGTTGGTTCTGTGCGCACCAGAACAGACATGTAGTGGTCACTGCCTTCTTCCATGTTTAGCTTCGTTCCTGCATTCGTTCATACATAGGAACAACCATTCATTCATTCAACCAAAACTCATAATTTAGAACACATTCATTCATTCATTCATAATTTAGATACGCAATATTAACGAAAAATAACGTAAATGTCATAAATAAGCGCAACCGCACAAATGTAAATATAGTACAACCAAAATGTCAGGAAAATACTACAAATATCCAAAAAGTCATTAAAAAAAAGTCATAAATAAGACACTATTGCTGCTCCTGTGGACTATGACTCCTAGACCTCCTCCGTGGAACCTGCAGATGGTCAAACACGCTATAATCGGTACGGAGGCCCTCCAAAATGCCGAAGAATAGTGGATTTGAAATTACCTCTGGAATCTGCATTGCATGCTCCACTCTGTCTCGCATGCTGGTAATGACCTGCAATGGATCAGGAGGATTTCTGGCCCACTCCTGGTCAACAAGAATATCCCGGTAGACGGGTCTCGGGATGACAATGTCAGGCTCTGGAGCAGGGTTGACGATAAGAGGATGGGATACACGGTAGAACCACCTAATGTACCTATCTGAATACTTCCAAGGCTCGTCGTTAAGGACCTGGTGACCCCTCTGCTTCTGGGGAACGACATGCAGAGCAAACTCTAAGAAGGCAGAAACCACATCTGCTAGGGAAAGAGGCATAATCGTAGTAGGAGGTTGGGGAACTTTCTGAACATATCTGTACTGCCTCACAACCCGCCCGGGAAAGTGACGCACCATCTTTTGTTTCCCAGCCATGATCCATCCGGAGTACCAGCACACGTCCTGAAAAGGCGTCACGTCTCGTCGGTGCTCGTACGGCCTCCAGGTGATATGACAATGCTCCATCGAATCCAACAAGCCTCTGAAGTGATCAGCATGTTTAAGCCTCTGAAGTGATCAGCATGTTTAAGCCCCCTCTGAGGTTTCCATCTACCCACATACGGGTTCTCCCGTTCGTAATCTTGATATCTCGACCTCGGAACCACATGTCTGAAGTGGGTTATAACCCATCCCTGCAAACACAAAGAGACAAATCTATATCAGCACACAAGTGTCATACAAGAAACTATACATTTACGTTTAAGCAAGCTCATATAACCACCAATGGAGCCAACATGTGGGCTGGAGGTAAGATTCAGTTGCTCATACAAGAAAGCAAGTTCCATCACGCCCCATGACCACGTGTCTATGTTAGCCAAATCCCGAATCGCAAGCATCCACAACAGATTAATGGTTTTGCTGTTCTTGCCGGCAAAAAGGGTGTAGCCAAGCAAGAGCAACAAAAATGCCTTGACACAGGCGGGCCTAATACGACTTAGCTCTTCCTCCCCTCCTCTGATAAATCCTCCCCCAGGAAATGGTTACACCTATTCAACAAGTGCTCATAACGCTCTTTCAGGGCCGTGTAAGTGACAAAGACACCTGAATTATTACTCACCTGCTCCATCGCGTCCTCCACCGAAAAAATAGGTGAGTCACCATCAGCTCTACACCATGGTTAGGATCTAAATCATCCTCCTGAATGAGCCGTCCAGCGACGGGGATGCCTAGAAGACAAGCAACATCATCCAGTGTGATGGTCATTTCCCCAACAGGAAGATGGAAGCTGATGGTCTCCTGATGCCATCTCTCAGCCATAACACACTAACCCGTGGGAGATGTTGTCGTACCCAGTCAGAAGGAGGGGCCTTAGACCGGATGCATCCACCGTGCTCCAAAACCAAGGGTTATCTTCTACCGGCAACGGAAGTGACAAGACAGAAAGCTTAAGTTTCCTCCCGTGCGAGACGGCATTCATCTTACGTTCGTTTGCAACTGAAATACAAAAAAATAAAATTAAATAAGTAAAATAAACATGACATAATAATAAACTATAAATATTATACGTAAAATAAACTTGACATAATAAGAAACTATAAATATTATACGTAAAATAAACTTGACATAATAATAAACTATAAATATTCTACGTTAAAAATAAATCAATTATACTTAAATACATAAAAAAATAAATCAATTATGCTTAAATACGTAAAATAAACATGACATATTCTACGTAAAATAAACTTGACATAATAGTAAAATATCATTAAATTAAATAAAGCAATTATACTTACTGTTTTATCGTTCCAAAGCTTGAATGTAACGTGTTTACTAAAGTCCGGTAAAGGAGACAAGTCGTAAGGCCCCCTTGGAAAGCCCCTGCCCTCATCCTCCATACCTGCCTCTGCATGCTGCTCAGGCTGCTACTGCTGCTGAAGATGTTGTTCATACTGCTGCTGCCGAGGAGGCTCGACATGCTGCTACTGAGGAGGCTCGACATACTGCTACTGAGGAGGCTGCTCAGGCTGATATCCCTCGTCAAACTGAGCTTGATACCCTTGGTGATACTCATACCCCTCCTGATACTGATAACCCGGCTGAAATTCAGGCTGCTTCTGATACGTTTGCGCCTCATACGCCTGCTCCTGATAATGTTGCTCATGATGGTACTGTGGCGGGTCCACAATCTGGGATGGACTCGTCTGTGACGTCGATCCCCCTGCAGCATCAGCAGTAGCAAGTCTCGTGCCCCCCACTCTCCCTCGACCTCGACCTCGGCCAGGAGGAGGGCGTAGTGCATCCTTCTCCCTCCGTAAACTACCAGTAGGGGCAGGCCTCCCTGCCTTAAATCTGCCAGTTCTCTCCTGCTCAGACATATCTGCACAAAAAGCAAAAAATCTTTAACACATTTTCCCATAGATTTAAAATTTCGACAATGTCATCTTTAATAATACAACAACAACACTATAATGTTGAAAATGTCATTTAAATCCACAAACAACCACATTGCAGTCAAATTAACTATAATCAACATTAACAAACACAATTCTAACTAATTACATCATTAACAATTAAAAAAAACAAAAAAAATATCATTGAGGCATTTTACCGAACACATAGTGTACAATTTTCAAACAACTATGTAATCTAACAATTTCTAAACCCTAAACTACCACATTGTACCCTAAATAACATCTAAACAACAATTCCTAAGTTAATTTGTCACTAACAATCATCAAAACAAACATGCAAGCAAAATTTTAAAAAACCTAAAAATGTTCAATTTCTACAAAAAATCAAAAATTTGAACCAAAATAATGCAAAGAAGTAGTATAATAATCACTTACTTGATATTGTGGACGAAATTTGGTTTGAATGGTGCAAGAATGATGAATTTCGAATTTTGGGGTAGAATTTTCGTATTTTGCAGAAGTTGGAAATGAGGGTTGATGTGTTGCTGTGTTGCTGATAATTGGCTTAAGTCACGCTGCGTGACTTAAGTCACGTTGCTCTTATAACTGGCGTGAGTTAACTTACGTAAGGGTAAAAATGGAATTTCACTTGGGAATGAGCGAAACCATTTGGGTAAAAAGCAGAACTCAAGTAAGTTAGGTTGTCCTTGTTATAATATCATGGTAATTGGACAAAGTTAAATAAGTATATGAGTTATACTTGTTGAGAAAATCAATGACTATTACTTTTCCCACCATATGTTATTCTCACGCGCCCTGCGTTTTTTCCAATTTTACCCTTGGTTCGGATTTTATAATCTGAACTTGTTTTAGATTATAAAATCCGAAAGCATCCAAAACCTGAAGGCTATCATGCAAGCTTTGCATCATTATCAAAAGGAGGGTCTATTATCGTCCGAAATATATGATCTGAAATATTTTAACGTGTTTCAGATTATATATTCCAAAAAACCTGCATTTGAAAAAATAAAACGGGAAAGTTATGGAAGTTTTCAGATTGTATAATCTGAAAACTTTGATTATATATAGGGAACCAAGAACCTAGCTGAAGTTCACCACCTTTATCACCAAACACTCCCAACACCTCTAGAAACACACCATCTTGGGCGAAAATATGATTTGGAGTAGCAATTTGGTCAACAAGATGCGTTAACATCATCATTTTTGTCTAAATGGAAATTTGATGTGTATATAAACTCTCCCTCATTCAATTTCTAGGCGCTTTCCTTTTGATCACGTCAACAAATCTTTTCGGATTGTAAAGTCTGAACTTTAACAATGTAGATCGGATTGTATTATCCGAACAACACCAGTACAAAAACTGATAGCATTTTCTGACCCTGCTTTCGCATCGTTTCAGTAATGGATGTTCCTGTTGATGTCCCGAATGAATTGCCACCTGATATTGTACCTGCTACTGTGTTGCCGGTTCTTTCACTTGAAGTTGTAGATGATCGCAGATATGCCAAACCTGAGGAATC